>Ga0206997_10065_pt1 | contig 31124 bp, 25 predicted proteins | sample Alteio_BWMinCont_3_FD_153478 | JGI IMG/M metagenome (GOLD analysis project Ga0206997, IMG submission 153478) | Enriched cells from forest soil in Barre Woods Harvard Forest LTER site, Petersham, Massachusetts, United States -... | ecosystem: Environmental > Terrestrial > Soil > Temperate forest >...
AACGACCTTGGCGCGCGAGGTCTTACGCACGATCCAGCGCAGGCCGCGCGACCCGAAGTGCTGATGGACAATATCGAAATGTTCAGAAGGCAGAGTGCGCTGAAAGCGAAGCGCGCCGGCGAGGTCCCAACGACGGTCAGCCCGCCAGGGCACATGCAACACATTGGTGGCAAAGGTGGCGAAGTGGTGGAAGAATGGCCCGGTATCACCTAGGAACCACACATGATGTTCATATTTTGAGCGGTCAATGCCGCGCACCATAGTCTCAACCATCTTGCAGATGGCGGTGTTGTCAGGAGTTGCGTTGCCAAGGATATGTAACACTCTTTTCATTTGGGATGCTCCGCAAACAGTAAGCGTTTGAGGTGTGTGAAAATGTGGGTGAAGGGAACGTTCCATCCGTAGCGCGTCAGACAGAACATGGCTTTGGCGTTATCGGAAGGATGGACCATTGCGCGACGGAGGCAATAGAGGTCGCTACTGAGGTCGTTCACCCCGCCGGAAGCGAGGAATGCGATATCGAAATGCTTTTGTACAACATGTACTACGGTTGCGTTGACCATCCCATAAGGATAAGCGAAGGAAACGGGAGGTTTGCCAGTGATATTGGTAAGGTCCTGGGAACATTTGCCGACCTCTTCCTCAATTTGAGAAGAGGAAAGTTGAGTGAGATCCGTATGAGTGCGGGAGTGTCCGCCGAAATCGATGTTGTGGGTGGACCAATCAGCGATCTGCTTGCGCGACATCAACTGGAGCGGAGTGATGCCAGGTTGTGCGTCCCAAGTGTTCTTGCCGCCGACGTGCGCTGTGGCAACAAAAATGGTGGCAGGCCAATTGCGCTTTTGGAGTTCTGTGAGCGCGTGGTCGCATAGGGAAGAGTAGGCGTCATCGAATGTAATGAGCACCGGCTTTGCAGGCAGTTTGGATTCGCCGTGATGCCATTTGAGCCAATCTTCTACGCGGATCGGTTGGTAGTTATGGTGTTCGAGCCATTCCATTTGGGCATGGAAATCATCGGCTGAAACTTGCAGGGAGCTGTCGAGTCCGGTGATGGGCGGGCCAACATAGTGGTACATCAAAACCGGAAAGCGGATGCCGAATTCGGCGATGAGCTGTTTCCATCCATTTGTTTCTTTGCAAGCGGCGTTGAACCACCACAGTGCATGACGATAAGCGAGTGCACGAATTCCCAGTTCGGAAAGGAGTGAAATCCATCGAGCGGCACCGCAGATCTGAGAAATAAGAGAAAGGATTGAATCGAAAAGTTCTGCTTGCTCAGCGGCCCTGCGGCGTAAAGCGGTCTTCCAGCGAGGGCCGGAGAGAAAACGAGTGACTTCTGCAAACGGGCGGTATTCAGGATATTCGTGCGCCAATCTGACTTCACACGCGCCGTAACGCGATCCTTCAAGTTTGCAGAAACTTTCCTCGCTGCGAATATAGAGCTCATAAGTGAGCGCGTTAGGAGCGAAGACCGTGCGCATGCCTTTGCGCCAAAGACGCATACCGAGATCGCGGTCCTCCCAAGCGTATTGCCAGGTTTCGTTGAATCCGCCGACGGATTCGTAATCAGAGCGGCGGATGGAACAGTTCGCATACACGATAGCATCTACCGGGAAATTCGGCTGCGCTTGGTGAAGAACACGCTCGTGAAATGCGTTGTGTCCGCGGCGCACGAGGTCGGTGAGAAGTGTTGAAGGGCTCTCATCGCTGACAAGAACAAGACCCTGGACGATGGTGTGATTCGTTTTTGTGTGCGCTGTGATGTGCGCCGAGAGCAAGCCGGGTGTGCAGAAAAGGTCATCATCTAGAAAGAGCAGAACATCGCCGGTTGCTTCACGGGCGCCGTGGGATTTTGCTTTGACCTGACTGCCGTGCGGTTGGTCGAGGAAGCGGAAATTGGTTTTGGTCCTGATATTGCGCAGGTAGTCGAGCGTGGAGTCAGTCGAGCCATCGTTGACAACGATGACCTCAAATTGATCGTCCGAAAGGTCTTGAGCGAAAATAGTGGGGAGTGTGCGTTGCAGAATTTGCACGCGGTTGAAGGTCGGGATGATGATAGAGATCTTCACAAAAATTTCAACAGTGATGAACTAAAGCAGCACGAAACTGGCAAGATGATAGTCTATTGCACGTCCACACTATCCGCGATGACCCTTATCCATTCCTGGGCTGAACATTATCGTGCCATGCGCCGTCTGGGGGCCAGGCGCGACAGTTTGTTGTCGTTCCCCATCAGGCGAAGGATGAATGGTGAGCTCTCTCTACGCTTCGTCAACGGTGTTTCACTGACCATGCCGGAAGGCGAGCCGATGTTCGAGATTTTGGATGAAGTGTGGGAGAAGGAATGTTATTGGTGCAATGAATTTGATGGTGAATTGACGATCGGCGATATTGTGGATATCGGTGCACATATGGGAACGTTCACACTCTGTGCTGCGAAGAAGTGGCCTGGGAGAAGAGTGATCGCGTTGGAACCGAGTACGACAAGTTTTCATTATCTACAAAAAAATGTGCGAGACAGCCGAACAGAGAATGTCATGATTGTGAATTCGGCATGCGGAGAAAAGATCGGCCGAAGGCAAATGTTCGCTCGTGGGAATGAGGCAATGAATTCATTTTTTACGCGCGATAATTACGGAAGCAGGTTTAAGCCGATGGATGAAGTCGAAATGACCACGCTGGAAAAATTGTTTACAGACCATCGTGTGGCACGATGTGCCTTCCTCAAGATGGATTGTGAGGGAGCTGAGTATGCAGTTATCGGAACCGCTTCCGATATAACGCTGAAGAAATGTGCGCGCATTGCCATGGAATATCATCTTGGAATGAATGATGGAGCGCCGGAACAAATCGCTGTGCGATTGGAGCCGCTGGGTTTCAAAGTGAAAATACTGCCTCCGTATGAAGAAGAGAGCGGTTATATGTACGCTTTTCAACCCGATCTGGAAAAGATCCGATCATGAGGTGGTTGCGCAACCAACTCAAGAAGATTGAGTGGTTCCGCGTCTTCGTCGTGCGCACACGTTGGCTTGTGGAGACATTGTGTTCACGATGGTGGAATGATACAGAAGTTTCCGTGGACCACTCGCACACGATCGAGGAGTGGGACTTTGAAACACCGGGTGCAACCGAACGGAATAACATTCTCTTCGAACAAATCTCCAAACACTCGGACAAGGACAACGAATCACGAGTCTTTGAACTGGGTTGTGCGGATGGTGTCTTCACCAAACAATTATCGGAGCGGTTCGCACATGTGATGGCTGTAGATATCTCATCAGTGGGGTTGGTGCGTGCACAGAAACGGTGTGCCGGGATCGTGAACATTGAATATGTGAAATTCGATGTGCAGCAAGATGCCATACCGTTAGTTGGCGACGCGATGTATGACATCATCTTTGCGATGGATGTGCTGGAGTTCGTGCGGGGACGTGCCCAGCTTACGAGGGTGGTGGATAAATTGTTATCTACATTGACGTCGGGCGGATTGTTTGTTTTTTCTGCTTGCCGTGCGATTCCAGAGATCAGGGAAGCGTGGTGGCAAGGATGGCTGCCCGAAGGTGGCGAAGCGCATTTGAAGTATTTCACTCAACGAGCAGATCTCGCAGTGCAGTTTACAGAGTTGCACCCGAAGAATGAGATTGATCTTCCGGGGTATCCGGTACACGTGTTGGGAGTGTTCAAGAAAACTGATCCAAGGTGAAAATCAATTCTTGAATTTTCCTGCAAGCAACTGGTCGATCAGTCTTTTCTCTTCCGGGTGAGTGCCCAGAGCGAAGAAGATCATTAGATAAACAAGTCCGGCAGCGATGGCCGAGAGTACTACATTCGATCCGAATTCAATTGGCAAAACCTGCACAAGCGCAACCGCCACACCCGCGCAAGCGCTGGCGGGGATCAGCAATCCTGTAAAAACGTGAGCAAGGAATTCTCGGACGTTACCGCCGCCGAGCATTGCACCCAAAATTGCAAAGATGATCCAACCAACGGACATCGAGACAAAGAATGCAATCGCGGCGCCCGGTGCACCCCAAAGCGGTACCAGTTTCCAAGCGAGCGCAAGTTGCACGATGACCATTCCGGATAAAACTACGAGGATCGGTCGTGTTCGATTCTGACCCCACATCACGTGCAAACTGGCGGCACCAAGTGACTCGGCGAGAACGGCGGCAGCCATCCAACGCAGAACCTGGGCTGACGCGATAGCATCATGGCCGAGCCAAAGACCGATGATCTGCGGTGCGAGCGCCATGAGCACGATGGCCGGACCGAGCATAAGGACCACAGCCCAGCGTGTCCCGCTCTCAACGGCGCGGCGAACAGTTGCGGAATCGTTGGTCAGCACACTTTCGCTGGCACTGGGGAAGAGGACTTCGGCGGTGCGGTAGTTGATCCAAGAAAGGGAGTTGGGAAAGCTTTTACCGAGATGGTAGGGGATAATGGCCGCGGGACCGAGCAGGAAGCCGAGCAGCATAGGTGGCGCGCTCCATACGATGCCGAGCAGAAGAGTCACGCACAGGCTGGCTGCGCCGAATGAGAGTTGAGTCTTGAGTGACGACCAATCAGGAATACCGAATGATATTTGGTATTCAGGTGCGACACGTTGGATCAGTGCAGCGATAAAAACTGTTCCCGCAATACCACCGATCAGGTTCCAAATGACGGCTGCGTGCATCCCATTGTTGTTGTTCATGCTCCGCAAATGAATAACGACTACTGCAATGCCAACGGAGCGTACGATCACTGCGAATGCACGCGCGATGTTGGTGAGGTCGAAGCGACGCAAGCCTTGCAGCACAGCTGCGCCGTAGGCCATCAGTTCGTCTGTGATGAAGTTGAGGGCGGTGAATAAGAAGACCCAGAAAACTATTCGCGGCGGAATTTGTGTGAGCTTCAATGATCGGCTGAGCGGCCCACTGACGAGCAGTAACCCAATGCCACCGAGCAGGCCGATGATGCCATATGCACGTCCGGCATTGTGAACGAAGGCGACAGATTCGGCGCGTGCGACTTCGGTGGGCAGGCTGCGTCCCTGTGCAACGCATCGAGAGACGGCCCAGAACAATCCGAAGTCAAAAAGTGCAGGGAGTACGGCGGCGGCGGTGGCAAAGACCCACAGGCCGTAATCCTCGTTAGAGAGGTTACGGTTGAGGAATGGGATGAGGAAGAAGCCAGCGATGGATTGGGCGAGGTATCCGGAGTAGTGGATGAGGCCGTCGCGCATCCAGCGCACGCGGTCGGCGAGTGCAGCGTCAGAAACAACGGACGACGGGCTGGCTGGGTCTGAGGACAATGTGGATCAGGGCCGGATGCGTACGGAGAAACCCGTCCGAGCAACCATGGAATTATAGGCGGTGACATCGAAGGTGTGTACCATAGAATCGCATGGCGAGTGTGCAATCAGGTGTGGGCCTGGCGCGGATCATGCATGGACATGATGCGGCGAGCGATTTCGCGCCTGACATCAGCGTGGTGATCGCGACGCGGGGACGTCCGCGAGAGTTGGCGGTGTGTTTGGAAGCACTGGAAAAACAATCGTTTTATGACTTCGAGATCGTTGTGGTAGACAGCGCGCCACCAGAAGCCGATGACATAAATCGCGAGATCGCTAAGAAATTCAATGCGCGTTATGTGCGTGTGCAACGTTCGGGGTCGAGCCGCGCACGTAACCAGGGAGCCCGTGAAGCGAGCGGGAGGGTCGTTGCATTCACGGATGATGATGCACTTCCGGAACCGGATTGGCTGGCGCGGATCTATGAAGTGATGAAGGATGAGGGTGTGGCGGCCGTGGTGGGGAAGACTGTGTCGATTCCATCGAACTCGGAAGCAGCAATGATATTCCAACGGATGGGTGGATTTGTGAATGGCGGTAAAGTGAGACTGGAAATCACCAATGACACTCGAGATTGGTTTCCATTGGTCGCCTTCCATGGACTGGGGATGTTGGCGAACATGGCCGTGCGCCACTCGTTTTTTCTGCAAGAGAAGAGTGAAGGATGGAGCGGGTTCGACGAGCGGCTTGGGCGGGGAAGCGTTATCCACGGATACGATGAGAACCATGCGCTGCTCTCGCTCGTATACGAAGGGAACAAAGTGATTTACTCGCCGGAGATTTTGGTGCGGCATCCGGGACCGGAAACAGTGGAGGAATTGCGGAAAGAAATTCGATTGAACCGGTCGGCGTCAACTGCATTCTTCCTGTTGTTGGCGGTGCGATATCCGAGGAGTTGGCGTGAGTTGGCAAAACATGTTGTTTCGAAACTAGCGAAGGCCGGGGAACGGAAATCACAGATCCGGGAGCTCAGTTTTTCAATGAGCGAGCGGATCATGGATAGGTTACGTGGTGTAGGTTGGATGTTGTTGAGCTGTTTTTATAATGGTTAATGCTGCAATGTCATTGATGCTTGTACCACTCGACCGTGCGTTTGAGGCCTTCGCGAAAGTCAGCGCTGGGTTCGTATCCCATGGCTTCGCGGATACGCGTGATGTCCGCAAGCGAGTGTTTGATATCACCTTTGCGCTCGGGAGCATAGGTCACAGGTCCGGAGAATCCTATCAATTCTTGTAACAAGCAGAACGTTTCGTTAAGACTGGTGTGTTTACCTGTGGCCACGTTGAATACCTGTCCGGCGACTTTTTCTGCAGGGGCCTTGCAGGCGAGCAGGTTCGCGCTCACGCAGTTATCGATGTAGTTGAAGTCGCGGCTCTGCAAGCCGTCCCCGAAGATGGTGGGCGACTGGCCTTTGAGCATCAATGTAATGAATTTGGCGAGCACAGCTGAGTATTCAGAGTTCGGTTCCTGGCGCGGTCCGAAGATGTTGAAGTAGCGCAAGGACACAGTCTCAAGTCCAAAAGTACGGTAAAAGGCCTGCATGTAGAACTCCGCGGCCAGCTTGCTCACTCCATAGGGCGAGATGGGTTTGGGCGGCATGTCTTCCTGCTTGGGAAGAGTGGGCGTGTCTCCGTATGCCGAGCTGCTGGCAGCATAGACGATGCGTTTGACTCCGGCTTTGAGTCCGGCGTTGAGGACGTTGATGGTACCGGTCACGTTATGCAGGTTGGTTTCCGCTGGATCTGCGATGGAGCGGGGAACGCTGGGCAGAGCAGCCTGGTGAAGGATGAAATCAACTCCACGACTGGCTTTGGCGAGCGCAGCTTCATCTAGGATGCTGGCTTCGTGGAAATCGAGTTTGTCGCTGAGGGCGGTGATGTTCTCGCGGCGTCCGGTGATGAAGTTGTCGATACCGCGCACCTGTTCGCCGTTGGCGATCAGAGCGTGGGCAAGCGAAGAACCGATGAATCCGGCGACGCCGGTGATGAGATATTGGGACATGAGAGCCTGATTCGATTTTAACTGGGCAAATTGCCAGGTGGGACGAAATGCAAAGTTACTTAAGGTATATGAGTCAGGCACGGAGTAGGAAATTGACGAAAGACAATCGATAAAGTAGGGTGCTCTTGACTGAATGAATATTCATTCAGTACACTATCTTTCGGTCACCATGCTGTAATCGGCCCCGGCGTATCCTGAATGGCGGAGCAGAATCCTTTGGTGTGAGGCTGAATGGCTTATAACATCCGCAAGGTTGCTGTGCTGGGCGCGGGGACTATGGGTGCGCGAATCGCTGCCCACGTTGCCAATGCCGGTTTTCAATGTGTATTGCTCGATATCGTACCTCCGGGCACGGCAGCGGACGCACCTAAAGCCGAGCGCAACAAGATCGTAGCCGCCGGGTACCAAGCTGCCATCAAATCAAAGCCCGCCGCGTTCACAGACACTGCTTTCGCATCGCGCATCACCATAGGGAATTTCGATGATGACATGAAATTGCTCGCGGATTGCGACTGGGTCATTGAAGCCGTAGCTGAACAACTCGATATCAAACGCGCGTTGCTGGAAAAAGTCGCGAAAGCTGTACGTCCGGATGCAATCGTCACCACAAATACAAGTGGACTGCCGGTGGCGAGCATCGCGGAAGGATTCTCCGCCGAGTTCCGCAAGCGATGGTTCGGAACACATTTCTTCAATCCACCGCGCTATATGCGGTTGCTGGAGATCATCCCTACACCAGATGCCGACCCTGTTGCCATCGATGCTGTCTGCCATTTCGGCGATATCTGGCTGGGCAAAGGTATTGTCCATGCGAAGGACACGCCAAACTTCATTGGCAATCGAATTGGAACATTCTCTGTGCTCAACGTGATGCGCGTGATGCAGGAGATGGATTTCAGCATCGAAGACATTGATGCTTTGACCGGCAGCTCTGTTGGTTGGCCGAAGAGTGCAACATTCAGGACGATCGATCTCGTTGGGCTCGACATACTTGGCCACGTTGTGGGCAACATGCTCAAGAATGTGAAAGATGAGCGCAGCGACCTCAAACTACCTGATTTCTTCCCCAAGATGCTGGAGAAGAAGATGCTCGGTGACAAGACCAAAGGTGGCTTCTACAAGAAACAGAAATCCGCCGACGGGGAAGCGCGGCTGGGGCTCGATTGGAAGACGCTGGAGTACCGCGAATCAAAGCGCGCGAAATTCGCCGCACTCGAAATGGCGAAGAACGTTGAGAACACCGGTGAGCGCATCAAGATGCTGCTGGGTGGCGATCCGGCGAAGGACAAAGCCGCTGCGTTCTACTGGGCCACGCTTAGCGACCTGTGGACATATGCCGCCAATCGCATTCCTGAGATCAGCGACAACATCGTAGAGATCGACCGCGCCATGCAGCTCGGCTTCAACTGGGAGCTTGGGCCATTCCAATTGTGGGACGCAGCTGGTGTTCCCGAAACAGTTGCCCGGATGAAAAAAGAAGGCAAGCCAGTGGCGGCGAATGTTGAGAAGCTGCTCGCTGCAGGGCAGAAAGCCTGGTACACAGACAACGCGAAGACCGCGAGCGGACGCTCCCATTTTAATCTAACAAACGGCACGTATAAGTCCGTTGAAGTGCCGCAAGGCGTGACCAAGGTCGAGATCATCAAGAAAGCGAACGGGGTGGTGAAGAAGAATTCCGGATGCTCACTGGTGGACCTCGGTGATGGCGTGGGCTGCCTCGAGTTCCACAGCAAAATGAATTCTCTCGGCGGTGACATTGTTTCGCTGGTCTCGCAGACACTCAAGCCTTCTTCGCCCGGGCTCGGCGACAACTTTGATGCGTTCGTCATCCACAATGACGCCGCGAATTTCTCTGTCGGCGCGAACATCATGATGCTGCTCATGGCCGTGCAAGAAGGCGAATGGGATGAAGTCGATCTCGCAATCAAACAGTTCCAGGGCATGACACAGATGGTGAAGTTCTGCCCGAAGCCAGTGGTTGCGGCTCCGTTCGGTATGGCGCTGGGTGGAGGGTGCGAGATCTCGTTGCACTCAATTGCACGACAACCTCATGCTGAACTCTATATGGGATTGGTGGAAGTCGGCGTGGGTGTGTTACCCGGCGGCGGTGGATGCAAAGAGATGACACTGCGTGCGATGGATGCGGCGGCAACGATCCGTCCGGATGGACGCGGCGAGACGGTGGAATTGATGGAAGCGATGAAGCGCGCGTTCGAGATCGTTGCCATGGCGAAGGTCTCGACATCAGCGGAAGAGGCGCGCGGGTACGGCTTCCTCTCGAAATCAGACAAGGTGACGATGAACCGCGAGCGAGTGCTATCTGATGCGAAGGCTCGAGCTTTGGCGTTGACCAGTGGTGGATACAAGGCTCCGCTGCCGAGGACAGATGTGCCGGTTCCGGGCGAGAATGTTCTGGCAACGCTGAAACTCGGCGTGCACATGATGCGGCGCGGTGAGTTCATCAGCGACCACGATGTGAAGGTCGGCAACTGGGTGGCGACGGTTTTGTGCGGCGGGAATGTAACGCCGGGAAGTTTGGTGAGCGAGCAGTATCTGCTCGACCTCGAGCGCGAAGGATTCAAGTCCCTGTGTGGCGAGAAGAAAACACAGGAGCGCATCGCGTTCACGTTGAAGACGGGGAAACCACTGCGCAATTGATTGATTGGAGGTTTAAATGCGTGATGTCGTAATTGTTTCATCCGCAAGAACAGCGGTCGGCCGGGCCAACAAGGGCACGTTGCGAGCGACGCGTCCGGATGACCTTGCCGCCACCGCCATCAAAGGTGCGTTGGCGCGCGTGCCGCAACTCGATGTCAAAGAGATCGAAGATGTTGTCCTCGGATGCGCGATGCCCGAGGGCGAACAAGGCATGAACGTGGCGAGGATTGCGTCTCTGCGCGCGGGGCTGCCGGTGGAAGCCAGTGCAATCACTGTAAACCGGTTCTGTTCTTCAGGATTGCAGGCCATCGCGATGGTTGTAGACCGTATTGCGGCGGGAGCGTATGAAGTGGGAGTGGCAGGCGGTACAGAGAGCATGACCATGGTGCCGATGGGCGGATACAAGATCAGCGTGAATCCGTGGCTGGTTGAGAATTATCCGGACGCGTATCTCAACATGGGGCTGACCGCTGAGAATCTTGCAAAGAAATACAACATCACGCGCGAGCAGGCAGATGAGTTCTCGTATCAATCGCACCAAAAAGCGTTAGCAGCGATTGCTGCAGGAAAGTTTACAGATGAGATCGTCCCGGTTGAAGTGAGCTTTACAACTCCGAACGGAGCGAAGCCAAAGCGCACGTCCATCGAATTCAAAGTGGATGAAGGCCCGCGAGCGGATACGACCATTGAAGCCCTTGCAGCGCTCAAGCCCGCATTCCACGCGAAGGGAACTGTGACAGCTGGTAACTCTTCACAGATGAGCGATGGAGCAGCGGCGGCGGTAGTGATGTCCGGTGAGCGGGCAAAACAATTGAACATCAAACCGCTTGCGCGCTTCGTTGGGTTCGCAACCGCTGGAGTGAAACCGGAAGAGATGGGCATCGGTCCGGTGTTCGCCATTCCGAAAGTTTTGAAGATGACCGGACGCACGCTAAAAGATATTGATGTTATCGAGCTCAACGAAGCATTCGCGGCTCAAGCGCTGTCTGTCATCCAACAAGCAGGGCTAGATCCGGCGAAGATCAATCTGAACGGTGGCGCGGTGGCGCTGGGTCATCCACTGGGATGTACCGGAGCGAAGCTGGTGGCGACGATCATTCGAGAATTACAGCGACGCAAAGGGAAGTATGGGCTGGTTTCGATGTGTGTTGGCGGTGGAATGGGTGCTGCCGGAGTGATTGAGAATTTGCAGTAAGCTCGCAAAAGGAGAACATCATGGCAACAGCAGTGGAAGTGAGCAAGCACATCCCCGGAGGCGGATTTCTGCTCGAAGAGCAACCGCTGGACAGCGTCTTTACAGTCGAAGATTTCACCGACGAACATAAACAGATCGCCAAGACCACGGAAGAGTTCGCCGTCAATGAGATCGTGCCCATGGCCGAACGAATCGAGCACAAGGAGTGGCAGGTCTCGCGTGACCTGCTGAAGAAGGCCAGTGAACTCGGTCTCTCTTCGGTGGACATTCCCGAAGAGTACGGCGGTATGGGCATGGACAAGGTCACCTCGTGCATCATCGCCGATCGCATTGCTGTGAATGGCAGCTTCAGCGTGACGTGGGGATCGCATGTCGGCATTGGCACGCTACCTATTGTGTATTTCGGTACGCAGGAGCAGAAGGCGAAATATTTACCCAAGCTTGCGAAAGGCGAATGGGTGGGGGCTTACGCGCTTTCGGAGAGCACGTCGGCATCGGACGCGATGAATGCGCGCACCAAAGCCGTGCTTTCGCTGGATGGGAAGCATTACATCTTGAATGGCGAGAAGATGTGGATCACGAATGCGAACTTCGCTGATCTCTATATCGTTTTCGCGAAAGTGGATGGCGAGAAATTCTCTGCTTTTATCGTGGAGCGAACATTCCCCGGATTCAGTGTAGGAGCGGAGGAGAAGAAACTCGGCATTCGCGGTTCATCCACTGCGCCGCTCATCATGAATGACTGTAAGGTTCCGGTCGAGAACCTCCTGGGCGAGATCGGCAAAGGGCACATCATCGCATTCAACACGCTGAACATCGGGCGTTTCAAGCTAGGCGCTGGTGTCGTCGGTGGATGCCGTAACACCATGGCCAAGGCCATCGCGTATGCGAAAGACCGCAAAGCGTGGAACAAGAGCCTGACCGACTTCGGCATGATCAAGGAAAAAATCGCGGACATGGCCATCGGAACTTACGTTGGCGAATCGCTCTCGTACCGTACCGTTGGCATGATTGAAACTGCACTCAGCAGCATTGACAAGAAAGCGGCAAATGCGAGCGACCTCATCCGCAAAGGGATTGAAGAGTATGCGGTGGAGTGCTCGATCGCAAAAGTCTGGGGATCGGAGATGATCGACCGCGTGGTGGATGAGACAGTTCAGATCTTCGGCGGATACGGGTTCGTGGAAGAGTATCCGGCGGAGCGGGCGTTCAGGGACGCACGCGTGAACCGCATCTTTGAAGGCACCAACGAGATCAACCGCATGATCATCACTGGATGGTTGATGAAACGTGCCATGAAAGGCCAGTTGGCGCTTATGCCCGCCATCAAGAAGTTGATGGATGAGGTGCTAGCCGGTCCATCGATGGGTGACCCGATCGAGGGCGACCTTGCAGCCGAACGCACGATGATCGCCAACGCCAAGAAAGCTGGATTGCTCGCAGCTGGCGTGGCCACACAGAAATACATGATGGCGCTGGAAGAGCAACAGGAAGTGCTCGGTGCTCTGGCGGACATCATCATCGAGGTGTTCGCGATGGAATCCGCCTGTTTGCGTGCGCAGAAGATCCTGTGCAATCAGGGCGAGGCTGCCGCGAAGTTGCCCATCCTGATGACACGCGCCTACATCATGAAGGCGATGGAGAAAGTCGAAGGCTGTGCACGTAAATCGCTCGCTGCTTGTTCCGAAGGCGATGACCTACGCATGCAGATGGTCATTCTGCGTCGCATGTTCAAGTACGAGCCGTTCAACGTGGTCGCGGACAAGCGTGTGATCGCGGATAGGACGATCGAGGCCGGGAAATATGTAATTGTTTAGAACTGTGAATTTCGGGAATAAAAGGCGTCCCGATCTGGACGCCTTTTTCACGCACTCGGCTTTTTGTGTCGGCTCACTTCTTTGCATAGCTTCTTCCATTTGCGTTTGTTCTCGATTGCGGCGAGAACGTCGGTTTGACGATACAAATGTTCAGCTTCTTTTTGTAATTTGTGGAAACTCTCAACGCGCCCCTCGGGCAGAGATCCTTTTTCCAGCGCAGCAAGAACTGCACATCCCGGTTCGCGGGTGTGGGTGCAATCGCGAAAGCGACAAGAATTTGTCAATTCCGAGATGTCATCGAAAGTGGCTTCGACTTTCTCTTCTGCGGCCCAGAGTTGGATCTCGCGCATTCCCGGTGTATCGATGATCAGGCCACGCTCGCCGAGCACGATCATCTCGCGATGTGTGGTGGTGTGGCGTCCAGTGGAATCAGATTCGCGGACTTCTGCGGTGGTCATTAGCTCAGATCCAGCAAGACGGTTGATGATGGTGGATTTGCCGACTCCGGATGAGCCGAGCAAAGCGATGGTCTTTCCGCGATGCAGATAGGGCGCGAGAACGGAATCCATATTTTCATTCAGAGCGCTGGTCACGAGCAAAGGAACGCCTGGCGCGATGGCTGCGACTTCTGCAGCTTTTGTTTGCGGATTCTCACAGGCATCAGCTTTGTTGAGCACGATCACAGGTTTCGCGTGGCTCTGAGCGGCGAGTGTTAGATATCGCTCAAGGCGGCGGAGACTGAAGTCGCCATCGAGGCCCATGACCAGGAATACCAGGTCGAGGTTGGTGGCTACGACTTGCTCTCGGACAGCGCGTCCGACAGCGCGACGAGTGAAACAACTTTGGCGCGGCAGAACGGCTTCGATAGCCGCACGTGAGCTATCAAGTTTGACCGCAGCCACCCAATCACCTACGGCGGGGAGTTCGGATTCGCTGATGGCATCGTGGCGTAGGCGTCCGGTGGGTTCGGCGAGCCACTCGCCTTCGGCGGAGTAAAGCCGGTACAGTTCGTTGTAACGGATGGCAACGCGGGCAGGCATGAATCCTTTTTCTTGGTAGCTGGCAAATGACGCTTCCCAATGAGAGTTCCACCCGAGGTCTTCGAGCGTGTAAGTGTCGATCTTCTGCGAATTCTGAATTTTCTGCATGTGTGAATTGTTCACGGGAGTATCCTTCTTGCGCGCATGGGCGCATGCCGGATGCATGACATCCGGTCTGAACAGATAAGAGAGAGTTGTGGCTGAAGGCGGAGGACTGCCAGAGCTTCAACTGGGATATTTGCTTAGGCGGATTGGATAATCAGGCAATCATAGGCAATGCAAGAACGAATCCCTTATGAATAGTGTTGCACATTATTGATTCATGTTGGTAATGAAAAATCTATATCTCAATACCCAACTGCTTCTTTCCTTCTTCGCTGATGCGCTCAGGTCCCCATTTGGGTTCGAAAACGAATTTCACGTGTGCAAGTTGCACGCCTTCCATGCCCTCGACCACGCGTTTCACATCGCGTTCGATGGAAACATGCGATGGGCACTGTTCGCTGGTCAGTGTCATCTCGACTTCGACGTCATTCAGTCCGTCGGTGGAGACTGGTGCGAGTTCGCTTGCGAGTTGCGTGGCAGGCTTGAGATTTACGTTGTAGACCAACCCGAGGTCCACGATGTTCAGGGGGATCTCTGGGTCGTGGACACCACGCAGTGCCGTAAAGACGGATTCGGAGGTGACGGGCATTATTGGCTTATTTCCCCCAATTTGCTGAGGAACCGGATGATGCTTTCGATGCCGCGATAGAAGTTCGCGATGTGGAATTTTTCGTTGGGAGCATGGAGGTTGTCGTCAGGCAGGCCGAAGCCCATCATCACGCTGGGTATGTGCAGGTTCTGTTCGAAGTCGGCGACGATGGGGATGGAGCCTCCTGATCGGATGAAGACGGTCTCTTTGTTGAAGACCTCTTTCATTGCAGCCGTGGCCTTCTTCACGTAAGGGTTATCCGTAGGAATGATGATGGGATCGCCCGTGCTATAGACCCTGATGTTGAGCTGGATTCCGCGAGGGGCGAGCGACATCACATAGTCTTTGTAATTTTTCAGGACTTCAGCCGGTTTCATGTTCGGTACGAGCCGCATACTCACTTTGGCAGAAGCGCGTGAAGGGATGACGGTTTTTGCTCCAGCGCCGATGAATCCGCCGGGCATGCCGTGAACTTCAAGCGTAGGCCGAGCCCAAATGCGTTCTTGCACGCTAAAGCCGGGCTCTCCGGTCAACTCGGTCGAGCCGACATCGTTCTTGAGATAACGCACTTCGTCAAAGGGAAGAGACTTCCAGGCTTTCAATTCGTCGTCGCTGGGTCGGTCAACGTGGTCATAGAAGTGCGGAACGAGGATCTTGCCGTTCTCATCCTTGAGTTTGGCAATGATCTGTGCCAAGGCAATGAACGGGTTCGGGGCAACACCGCCGAACATTCCAGAGTGAAGATCGCCTTTCGGGCCAACAGCTTCGAGTTCGGTGTAAATGAGACCGCGCAACCCGACGCATAGAGTAGGCAGATCAGGCGCGAACATCTCGGTATCAGAGATGAGCGCAAAATCAGATTTCAATTTAGCAGGATTCTCTTTTACATACTTAGTGATCGCTTCGCCGCCAACCTCTTCTTCGCCTTCAATCAATACTTTGACGTTGCAAGGAAGTTTGCCGCCATTACTTTTCATCAGGGATTCGAGAGCTTTGAGATGCATATACATCTGGCCTTTATCGTCGACAGCACCGCGGGCGTAGATGTTGCCGTTGCGTTCCTCGGGTTCAAAAGGTGGGGACTTCCAGAGATCGAGTGGATCGGGCGGTTGAACGTCGTAGTGTCCATAACTGAGAACTGTGGGCTTGCCGGGAGCATGTAGCCAATCCGCGTAAACGAGGGGATGTCCAGCGGTGGTGATGACTTCGACATTCTCCATGCCGGCTGATTTCAACTGTGCGGCGACGAACTCAGCAGCGCGGCGGACGTCATCTTTGTGCTGCGGCAACGTACTCACGCTGGGGATGCGCAGCAGATCTTTCAACTCTGAAAGAAAACGTGGATGGTTCTGTTGGGCGTAAGTGACGGCGTTATTGCAATCGTTATTAGCCATGGGATGAGAGCCCTTGTGTTCAGAAAACTATGAATGTTCAACGATACAAGTCACAGGGAAACATTCTACTTGAAGCGTGTGGCGGAAAAACTTGAAATATCCATCGGAGAAGGTTTGTTTTGTACAATGGCACTCATAATCTTTGCGGTGACTGGCGCAAGGAGAACGCCATTGCGGTAATGCCCAGTGGCAACGAAACACCCCTGAGGGCCATACGCACCAAGGATGGGGAGCTTGTCAGGCGTGCATGGGCGGAAGCCGATCCATTGCTCGCGGATCTTTGCTTCGCGAAGAACTGGAATGAGTTTGCTTGCGTCATTCCAGAGCCGCTCGATCACTGAGTGATCGATGGTTTTTTCGAATCCTACATCTTCGACAGTCGCCCCGATTGCGATCGATCCATCGGCACGCGGAACCATATAAATCTCAGGTGCGCGGATGACATGGCGCAGGCCGAATCTGTGAGTGGGCTGGAGTGAAAACATGTGTCCCTTGATGGGGTGCGTGGGAATATTTGCACCATGAATCTGGGTCGACCATGCACCGGCACAGTTCACGAATTTTCCGGAAGGGAATCGTCGAAGGGCTGTAATTACAGCAGTGATCCGACTGTCTTTGCTTTCGATCTCACGGACAGGTTCAAATGGATGGATCTCCACGCCAAGATCTTTACAGTTCGCCAAGAGGGCTGCCGATAGCGACCGTGGCTCCACAGCATCTTCAACCAACAAAAAAACAGTGCGCCCGTTCGCCTGCAACGATGGTTCGATGTGTGCGATCTCTGCAGGATTGAGCCGGATGCCGAATGGTACTTCGTCCGATCCATGGAAGCAGAGCGCACCATGCCGCTGAAAATCAATCACTACGCCGGAGCCATCAAGACTGCGAACGAACTCCGGGAACAATTCCGCACTGGCCGTTGTCAAAGGTAAGAGCACTTCCGGTGTCTCAGGGTCGCGTGCGGCCAACATGCCGGCAGCGGCGTGAGTGGATCCGTGGCCGGGTTCTCCGGAGTCGAATATCGTTACGTGCGCACCGGAACGCCGCAACTCAAGCGCGAGCGAGAGCCCGATGATGCCGGCGCCGGCGATGATGACGTCGTATGGTTTTTGAGCAGGGCTCAATCCGATCTCCGAACTATTCGTTACATTCATTGTAGAGAACATCGTGAACCCAGTCATGAAATTGGGCAAATGGCAGACATCATCCATGACAAACATTGCATCTTAACAACACGAAACAGGCCATCCGCAGTGACGATCAGGGCTGAAAATGACTGATAGAATTGAATCGGGCCCAATCACACATAAAAGAGGAAGTGAAATGACAGAGAACCAGAACCAGGGCGGCGGCATGATGCAGAACATCATGATCGGAATACTAGGGGTTTTGACGCTGGTAGGACTTTTCCTGATCAGCCAGGTGAACAGCCGGTTGAACACATTGGAAGCCAAGGTCAGTTCAGGCGAGACGAAGCTTGAGAAGAAGATCTCAGCCACCGAAGACGAAGCTGCGAACGCCAAAGAGAAGAATGAACAACTGGCCCAACAGCTCAGCAAGCAGAGCGCACAGACGCAGAAAGACATAGCTGCGCGCGCAGCCCAGCTCAAGAAAGACCAGGAAGCCGCAGTCAGTACTTTGACCGCACAACAACAGCAACAACAAGCAGCAATTGAAGGCGTCAAGTCAGATGTAGGCGGCGTGAAGACTGACGTGGGCGGCGTGAAGACCGATGTCAGCGGCGTGAAGACGGATTTGGAAGCCACAAAAGCCAAATTAGCCAGTGCCATGGGCGATCTGGGAGTGCAGAGTGGGCTGATCGCCAATACGCGTGATGAGTTGGAAGTGTTGAAACACCGCGGTGACCGAAATTATTTTGAGTTCACACTGACCAAGAACAAGACACCACAAGCTGTCTCCACCGTGACTTTGCAACTCAAGAAGACCGACCCAAAGAAGAACAAGTTCACTCTGGTGGTCACATCTGACGACAAACCGATCGAGAAGAAGGACAAAGGCGCGGGCGAGCCACTGCAGTTCTATACCGGCCGCGACCATCTGCTCTATGAACTCGTTGTCTTCAATGTGGACAAGGACAAAGTGAACGGTTACATTTCTACTCCGAAGAATGCACCAACCCCTATCACCAAGTAAGTTTTGTAACTGAATCACATAAGCCCTGGTGAAAACCGGGGCTTTTCATTTCACGCCGTGAAATTTTTGTGATGCCGCATATAATCACTACATCCTTGATGCTCACTACCTATCAGACCGCGATCGAGATCGCACTGCGCACGCTGACCATCTATTTAGTTGTGCTGGCGGGAATCCGACTTACCGGCAAGCGCGAGGTCGGGCAGATGACACCGTTCGACCTGACGCTACTGTTGCTGCTTTCCAACTCCGTGCAGAATGCGATGACGGGACCGGACACATCACTCGTGGGCGGAATTGTAGCTGCATGTGTATTGCTCATTATGAATTCCTTGGTCGCTTTCATCGCGGGGAAGAACAAGAAGCTGCGGCACACATTAGAAGGTTCACCCACAGTTTTGGTACACAACGGCAAGTTGATGGAAGCGTGTATGAAACGCGAGAATGTCTCACTGGATGAAATACAACGCGCGTTGCGCGAGCATGGCATCGAACACGTGAATGAAGTGGCGTTAGCGGTGCTCGAAGTGGATGGTGCCATCAGTTGCTTGAAGTACGATGATGTAGGACATGCGCATCAGCATCCGCACAGGTTGCGGTTCCTGCAAAGACATCAATAGCTATTTATTCTGAAGTGCTTTTAAAAATTTTTCCGCACTCAAGGTATTCAACACATCCTTCTTTGTGAGCCAGGCGCGGCGTGCCTGCAGAACTCCATATTTTATTTTCTCCATATGGCTTGTGTGATGTGAATCCGTATTGATCACGAACTTCAATCCAAGCTCCTTCGCCCGGCGCAGGTGGACATCGCACAGATCGAGCCGCTCTGGAGCTGCGTTCAGTTCCATGTGCGTGCCAGCGGATTTCGCGGCTTTGAGCACGGTGTCGAGGTCGAATTTATACGCTTCGCGGCGAAGAAGCAAACGTCCGGTGGGATGTCCGAGGATGGAAACGTATTCATGTTCTACTGCGCGGACGAGGCGCGATGTCATCTTCTCCGGCTCCTGGTTGAAGTGCGAGTGAACGCTGGCGATCACTACGTCCATCTCAGCCAATACATTGTCACTTAGATCCATGGAGCCATCCGCTAGAATGTCACACTCGATGCCGGCGAAGAGGCGCAGGTCCTTGGATTTCGCATCGGCTGCGCGGATCTTTTTAATGTGTGCCAGCGCACGTTTATCATCGAGGCCGTTGGCCATGGCGAGGTTCTTCGAATGGTCGGTGATGGCGATGTATTTCAGTCCGCGAGTGCGGGCGGCGTCAGCCATCTCTTCGATCGTACAACGTCCGTCAGTAGCGACAGTATGCATGTGCACATCGCCTTGGATATCCTTTAATTGCAACAATTCCGGCAGCTTGTGATTTTCTGCGGCTTCAATCTCACCCAATGATTCGCGGATCTCAGGCGGGATCCAATCGAGGCCGAGTTTCTTGTAAACTTCTTCTTCCGTCTTGGCCGCGATGTTCTTACCACCTTTCACGGTAGTGAGCGCGTACTCATTGAGTGTGTAGCCTTTCTTCAACGCGCGTTGGCGGAGTAAGACGTTATGTGATTTCGATCCGGTGAAGTACATCAGTGCAGCGCCGAAGTTTTCAGGAGGCAAGATGCGAACGTCCACTTGCATTCCAGTTTCAAGTTTGAAACTGACTTTGTTCTCACCCTGCGCGAGCACCTGAGCGATGCTTGGGAAAGCAAGGATACGGGCAATCACTTTCTCGCGCTGTCCATTGGCGCAACCTTTTCCGGTGACGAGGATGTCGAGATCACCGACGGTCTCACGTCCACGGCGAAGAGAGCCAGCTGGGGTTACGAGGTCCACACCTGGTACTTTCTGCAGATGTGCAATGATTTGTTCAGCAGTGTGATCGGCTACGTCGAGTGCGAAGCGTCCGCTGACCCGACGCATGTCTTCAATGCCTTTTAATATTTTCGCTTCTTGTTTCTCACCCATTCGTGGCAGAGTACGGATCTTGCCTTCGCGGGCCAGCTTCTCTACTCCATTGGCGTCGCTGACGTGATAGGTGTCCCATATGAGTGCGATGGTCTTGGGGCCGAGGCCCTGAACTTTGAGCAATTCCAGAATGCCGCTGCCGTATTTCTTGAGTAACTCTTGATGTAGCGCAAGTTTGCCGCTCGCGTGCAACTCTTTAAAGTTCGCGACCATGCCCTGCCCGATGCCAGGGATCTCGAGCAATGCTTTGTCGTCCCCTGCGGCCACAAGAGTGTCCACTGGATGGGAGAGCGCTTCGAGCGTTTCGGCAGCGCGGCGATAACTACGCGTGCGGAATGGGTTCTCGCCGCTGATCTCGAGCAGGTCAGCGGTCTCGTTCAGGATGCGCGCGATGGAAGCGTTGTCCATAAGTGGATTGTTGAACGAAATTGTAAACCGCGCTTCTTTCGTTCGATTTCTCCAACCATTATTGGCAATTTAATGGTAGCACCTCAAAAACAAAATCCGGCCATTACGGCCGGATCAAGTATATGGATAGCCAGAAATGAATCAGCTTGATTGTGCGCGTGTCACTTGCTCTGCTTGCGGGCCTTTCTGTCCTTGGACGATCTCGAACTCGACATCATCGCCCTCATTCAGCGTTTTATATCCTTCGGATGCGATCGCACTGTAGTGGACGAAAACATCTGGCCCGTCATCACGACCTATGAAACCGAACCCCTTTGCATTGTTGAACCACTTTACTTTTCCTTTGATCTTTGCCATCGAACCTTGCCTCCGAACTGGCGTACTGGCACTGTTTTATCCTTCCAGTACGCTCCTTGGGCGGATTCTTTCACTACGGGAAGGTCAAAGTCAACGATTACAGCAAAATATCTATTTTCGTTTACGGACAACTCGCATATGAGTTTCTGCATCTAGTTTTCGCGCGAACCACAGTACTCCGCACATGGTTTTAGCATCACGGATGCGGTTGCTCATAACCATCGTCACCGCTTCCGCAAGTGAAACGAAGCGAACATGGATCTGCTCATCTTCTTCAGGATGTGCCTCACCAAGTGACAGCCCGCGTGCAAGGAACACGGTCATTGATTCCGCCAGAAATCCAGGTGACGCCCAGAACGAGAATGCTTTTTGCCATCGTTTGGCGTGCACGCCTGTCTCTTCGATCAACTCACGTTTGGCAGCAGCAAGCTTGTTCTCACCTGGGTCAACACGGCCTGCGGGCAGTTCCCACAGAACTTCACCGGGAGCATGACGATACTGCTGGATGAGCAGAATAAAAGTTGAGTGAAGCCGATCAGAATTGTTAGTTGATGACTTCTTTTGGCCATCCTCTGTAGCCAGGATCACGACGGAGCCGGTGTGACGGATGATGTCACGACGACCTTGCTTGCGGCCTTCCTTCACATAGTCAGTATGAACGGTGAAAGCTGGCCCGGAATAAACTTGTTCCGAGGAGAATAGCTTGACATCTTTCTTTGCCATAGCTTTGCCATACGTGAGCCGTGACCAATCGATTTTCGCGTTGCGAGAGGATTTCTTCGATGAAGTATGTTTATCCATGACTAGAATGATATGACATTGAAACCTATCCTGAGCATTTGTAGATACACTAGGTTTGATTTTCCCACTTTCCGCACATCAGCATTTGTTTGGAGACACATTGCGCAATCTGAATAAACCGACTATCACTATCATCGGCGCGGGTGCTTTAGCGCGTGTACTCGTTCTTTCATTGCATACGGCGAGATATGAAGTACGTGAAATCATCGCGCGCAGACCAGCCACTTCTCAACGACGAGCGCAAAAGCTTGCGAAATTATGCAATACGCATGCGGCAATGGTCCACTCGGCGAAACTGGATTCTGATGTGATTTGGATGTGTGTGCCGGATGATGCAGTCGCCGAAGTTGCCCGTGAACTGGCAAAGCGCAAAGATATCGAATGGAGGAACAAATCTGTAGTACATTCGAGCGGCGCACTACCTGCTTCCGTGTTGATGCCATTGCAGGAAAGGGGTGCGAGTGTGGCTTCTGCACATCCTATGAATACGTTTGTTGAGACCTCAGCTCCTACTCTCAAAGGGGTGCCATTTGCATTAGAGGGTGACAATCGATCCGTTCGTGTTGTCGAAAGCGTTGTTCGGAAATTGGGTGGTGAGGCGTTCCGGATACATGCAGAAAGCAAGCCGCTCTATCACGCCATGGGGGCATTCGCGTCACCTTTGTACGTATCGTTGATCGCAGCCGCTGAAGAAGTGGGGCACAAAGCCGGATTCAAGACGCCACGAAAAGTGATGGCCCATATTCTGCGACAGACTACTGAAAACATCATTTGGCAAGGTACAGCAGGCGCATTCAGCGGGCCAATGAAACGAGGAGACATTGCAACCTTGCGTAAACACCTTGAAGTCTTACGATCACTCCCAGAGGCGATAGAGATTTACAAAGTGTTATGCAAGAACGCCATTCACCATCTTCCCGTTAAGAACCGGGCGGCATTGCTGAAGTTATTCATTTGACCGATCCATGATCGAGCAAGATCCAATCCGAGAGCAGAGAAGGTTGGAAGAGCAATATTCCAAGATGAATGATTTCCATCTACTGCATCTGCTTGACCGGTCAGGGGACCTGACCGAGTTAGCCAGATTCGTATTGAACCAGGAATTAGGTGAACGTGGACTTGAGAAAGAAATAGAGTTTTTAAAGAAGGTCAACGAGAAAACCCAAGAAAGAACTCCGGAGACCCAATACATACAATCTCAAGGTGAAACTCCTGCCGAGGGGTTCATTGATGTCACAAGCCAGGATTTCGATTTTTCAGGTTGGTTGGCAGTGTCACAAATGAATTACTTCGAACAGGCTGAATCCATCTACAGAATGGTCAAAGAAGCCGGTATGGATTGTGTGCTTACTGTGTCGGACAATGTCCACAAGGTTGAAGAGATGGAACAGTGGCCAGGATTGATCAAAGTCTGCATCAAGGAATCAGATAAAGAGGAATTCTACAAACTGTATGATCTCCAGAAGTCCTCTGAATTGCAATATATAGATGGTACTGACTACCCTCAGACTAGGTGCCCGAAATGCAGTTTCTTGAAAGTCACATATGGCCCCATTCACAACCAGCCTGACAAATTAGATGGTATATCTTGGCCAGAGTTCTCTGATGGCCATCACTGGACTTGCCTTGCATGCGAACACCAATGGCAGGACACCATACTTGAATACTATTGGGGCGAGAGCAAACTCCATTGAATCGGCTTTTTAAACGGTTGTGGCGGATTGAAATGCAAAATACTTATTGCTCCTATTGAACATCCAGTTTAATGTTATGCGGCATTCCTGCGGAGAATACTGATATGTCTGACAAATGGGTCACAGTCATGGGTAGTTTCGTCGCGGACCTGGCTTTTCGCACGAAAGTGCTGCCAGCGTGGGGCGAAACGATCATGGGCTCTGACTTCAAGATGGGGCCCGGTGGTAAAGGGTCAAATCAAGCTGTTGCTGCAGCACGATTGGGAGGGAAAGTCAGTTTCATCAGTAAACTCGGACGCGATGCATTCGGCGACCTCGCACGCAATTTATATAAAGCTGAAGGAATCGATACACAATTCCTGTATGAGACTACTGAACATGCGACAGGTGGCGCTGCCATCATTGTCGATGAGGTAAGCGGCGAGAATGCGATTGTGGTCGTGCCCGGCGCATGTTTTCACGTGAATACTGAAGATATCGACCATGCCAAGCCAGCAATCCAAAACTCGAGCGTTTTTCTTACTCAGCTCGAGTTGTCTGTACCTGCAGTTGTATATGGTTTGCGAGCTGCGAAAAATCTCGGTGTACCAACGATCCTGAATCCCGCCCCGGCGTTGCCGGTACCTGATGAGATCTTTCCATTATGTGATTACTTAACACCGAATGAAAGCGAAGCCGCCAAACTTGTAAACTTGCCGGTAACAAACTTGAAGGAAGTCGAGAAAGCCGCGGATGTTCTGCTGTCACGCGGAGTGAAGAATGTGGTTGTGACATTGGGAGCGCACGGTGCATTCGTGAAGAATGCAAGTGTTGCGAAAGTGGTACCAGCATTCAACGCTGGACCGGTTTTGGAAACTACCGGGGCTGGTGATGCTTTCAATGGCGGATTCGCCATCGCCCTATCAGAAGGCCAGGACATCGTGGTCGCCGCGCGCTTCGGCTGTGCGGTCGCCGGGGTCTCCGTGACGAGATTGGGCACCGCTCCATCCATGCCGAAGCGGGCAGAAGTGGATGTGCTGTTGAAAGCGAACCCGTAAGTGCAAACGGTTTGACCATGTTGATGGTTCCACTGGAGAACAGCCATGTTCGTCCCACAAACATTCGCTGTTGCATTGATCATGACGATACTCAGCACGGTCTGCTGGGGGTCATTCGCCAATACATTCAAGCTCACGAAGAATTACCGGTTCGAGCTCTATTACTGGGATTACGCATTCGGCATCTTCCTGATCTCTCTGGTGCTCGCGTTCACCATGGGCACTATCTCTGGTGGAGATTTGAGTTTTTTGGCAAATGTGCAGAGTGCGTCCTGGTCGAATCTGTTTTGTGCAGCCGTGGGAGGATTCATTTTCAACATCGCCAATGTGTTGTTGATCGCGGGTATTGAGATCGCCGGGCTTGCAGTCGCTTTTCCGATTGCAATAGGTATCGCCCTGGTGGAAGGCGTGTTCTTGAGTTACATAATCCAACCAAAAGGGAATGCTGTGTTGTTGGGCGGTGGTGTGGTCATGGCAGTATTGGCAGTGATCATGATCGGCAAAGCCTATGGTGCATTGAAGAGTGATGGCAAAAGTGCGTCGCGGAAGGGGATTGCGGTCTGTGTTATCTCCGGATTCTTGATGGGGATATTCGCGCCATTCGTCACGCGCTCCATGACGGCGGCGTATCCACTCACACCTTATACAGTAGCTGTGTTCTTCACACTGGGAGCATTGATATGTTGTTTCTTCTTCAATATTTATTTAATGAAGAAACCAATCGTCGGCGACGCTGTGAATTTCTCAGGATATTTCGCTGCGCCAGCGTGGTATCACGTGCTTGGAATACTCGGTGGAGTGATATGGGGCGTGGGAACTGTATTCAATTTTGTGGCGGCAAGTTTAGTCGGAGTAGCGATTTCGTATGCCATAGGGCAGGCGTCGCCTATGATCGCCGCGCTGTGGGGTGTATTCGTTTGGCAGGAATTCCGAGGTGCCAGCGGCAAAGCCAAACTGTATCTGGTGGGGATGTTCGTTTCCTACATGTTGGCACTGGTTATGATCGCGAGGGCGTTTCAGGTGGGATAGGACATTCACGTGTATCCCTGAAATCCATGAAACAGATTTCGAAATTATGGCGGGGACGACGGGACTCGAACCCGCGGCCTCTGCCGTGACAGGGCAGCGTTCTAACCAACTGAACTACGTCCCCGCTTGGGTAAGCGGATTGGCCGGAAAAGCAAACGGAAGATGGTGGGCAGTGCAGGACTCGAACCTGCGACCCCCTGCTTGTAAGGCAGGTGCTCTAACCAACTGAGCTAACCGCCCTCCGAACAGTAAGCGCAACTTCGATCTGCGACGCTTGCTGACTCTTTCAGTATAGTGGACGCTGCACAAAAGGGTCAACGCGCATCAGACCGAATTTATAACGAAATTCATGGATGCCGGGCTTGCTTAGATTTCCTTCACGAATCGTGCATCCCATCATTCCAGTGTGCATCGAATGAAAAGCGCATTTGTATTTGGATCAAACACTCCATTGAGAGATTCATCTAGAAAGATCGAATAGGGAATTGTTGATGAAGATCGGTATTACGTGTTATCCGACTTATGGCGGCAGCGGAGTCGTCGCTACCGAACTCGGTATGGAACTGGCCTCGCGAGGGCATGAGATCCATTTCATCACCTATCAACCACCCTTCCGGCTGGTTGAAGGACAAGCCAACATCCACTTCCATGAAGTGAATGTGCCGAATTACCCGTTATTCCAGTACCCTCCATACGATTTGGCGCTAGCGACGCGCATGGCTGAAGTTGCCAGTCTTCATTCGCTCGATCTTCTGCACGTGCACTACGCTATTCCACATTCCGTGAGCGCTTTGCTTGCGCGACAAATGTTGGCGGAAGCGCGCAACGGTATGCAGCGAAAACTGCCATTCGTGACCACGCTGCACGGCACTGACATTACACTCGTGGGGCTCGAACACTCATACCTTCCAGTGACACGTTTTTCCATCGAAAAAAGCGATGGAGTCACTGCTATCTCGCAATACCTGAAAGACCGCACCATCAAAGAGTTCGATGTGAAGAACCACATCGAAGTGATCCACAATTTCGTGAACTGCGACATCTACAAGCGCTCGCCGGACAGTGCAAAACTGCGTGCTCAATATGCCGATCCTGGAGAAAAAGTGCTCGTACACCTCTCGAACTTCCGCCCGGTGAAGCGAGTGCTTGATGTGATCGAGATCTTCGACCGTGTTCAGAAAAGTGTCCCATCGCGGCTGTTGATGGTGGGTGATGGCCCGGACCGCTCCAACGCTGAGTACCTGACGAGCAAACAGAGAATTCAAGATCGCGTCCATTTTTTGGGGAAGCACGAAAAGGTCGAGGAACTGCTCGGCGCCAGTGACCTCATGCTCATGCCCAGTGAGTTGGAGTCTTTCGGCTTAGCCGCTCTCGAAGCGATGGCGTGCGAAGTACCCTCGATCTCAACACGCGCCGGTGGAGTGCCGGAGCTGATCGAGCACGGCAAGAACGGAATGCTCGCAGCCGTCGGTGATGTTGAGACCATGGCCAAGTATGCCATCGAGCTTCTCGGTGATGATACCCGCCTGAAGACCATGGGCGAGAACGCGCGCTTCGAAGCGCAATCGCGCTTTTGCTCCACAGGCATCATTCCACGTTATGTGGAATACTACGAGAAGGTGATCAACAACCAATAGCGTGAAAAATTAGTCAACCGCGAAAGAATACCTGCCTAGACCGTTTCTCTTACCTGCGCTAAACTCCCTCCACCATGAAAACTCAACGATATTTTCACGTTATCACCTATGTAACCGCTTCCATCATCCTTGCAATCGCCTTCACCGGCACAGCTAGCCCACAAAACAAGCGTCCTCTGAAGCACACGGACTACGACGCTTGGCGCAGCATCAACACGCAGACGCTCTCGCGAAATGGTGAATTCCTGGCTTACGCGCTCTTCCCACAGGACGGTGACGGCGAAGTTGTTGTCCGCAATCTGCGGACAGGTGTGGAATGGCGACAGCCTGCAGGCGCGCGCCCCGAGCCCGGACGCCCTGATCCTTTGGCCGCATTGCTTGAAGATGCTCCGCCGACTGAGCGCAACATCACCATCGAATTTTCTTCGGACAATCGCACGCTCGTCTTCACCACATTTCCATTGAAAGCCGACGTTGTCAAAGCCAAGAAAGAGAAGAAGAAAGCTGATGACATACCCAAAGGTGGTTTAGTCATCATGGAACTCGCCGGTGGAACTGTTGTGCGTATCGCCGACATCAAGAATTTCCAGCTTCCTGACATGACGAAGCCGGAAGCTGCCAAGAATGTGCTCGCATATTTGCGCGAAGCCAAGAAAGAAAAGCCAGCCGCTAAGCCCGCCGATGATGCCAAAGAAAAGGATCCAGAGAAAACTTCAGGCGCAATTGCTGATGATGACGAAGACCAAGCGGCCGTTGACGATTCAAAATCCGATGCCAAGAAAAAGGAATATGGTACAGAACTGGTTCTGCGCAACCTTGCCGACGGAAGCGAACGCACATTCCAAGATGTGCTTGATTACAAATTGAGCAAAGATGGAACAACGCTCGTCTATACCGTTTCTGCGAAGAAAGAAGAGACGGATGGAATCTATGCCGTGAATACTGCTGATGCCAGTGCTACTCGAACGCTTCTCTCAGGACGCGGTAAATACCTCAAGATGGCATGGGACGAGCCGCAATCTCAGGTCGCATTCCTGAGCGATCGAGACGATGCGACAGCGAAGCAAAATGATAAGTCCGCAAATAAGCAGACCAAATTCAAGCTCTACCGATGGGAGCGCAACACAGAAACTGCGACTGAGATCGTCATAGCTTCCACTTCCGGGTTCCGTGAAAATTGCGAGCCGAGCGACAAGGGCAACATCTCATTCAGCCGCGACGGCAAGCGCATCTTTTTCGGATGCAAGGGAGCCGCTGCGCCCGAGAAAGAAACTGAAACGCTCATCGACGACGAAAAAGTGAATGTGGATCTCTGGAACTGGAGGGACGATTATATCCAGCCCATGCAAAAAGTGCGCGCCGAGGCCGAGAAGGCGCGCACATTTCGATGCGTTTATCACATTGCGGAAAAGAAGATGGTTCAACTTGCTGACACCAGCCTGCAAGAGATCACGCCCAATGAAGATGGCTCATATGCTCTTGGCGGCGATGACCGCGCTTACCGTCCTATGCAAGAATACGACACGCGATATAACGATTCCTACATCGTTGATACACGCACCGGCGAGAAGAAACTCATTGTAAGGAAACACATCAATCGAATCACATGGTCGCCGACTGGAAAATATGCAATCTACTTCGACGGCAAAGATTGGCAATCTGTCTCTGTTCCCGATGGCAAAACAACGAATCTCACCGCCAATCTTGGTGTGAATTTCTTTGAGGACATCGACCGGCCTGAAGCCCCGCCCGCACACGGTCTTGGTTCTTGGACACGTGACGGAAAATTCGTCCTGGTCTATGACGAGTTCGATGTCTGGCGTGTTGCGCCTGATGGCAGCGGTGCAGTGAACCTCACCCGTGGCTTCGGACGCAAAGAACATTTGATCATGCGCTATGTGCGTACGAACACTGATAACCGCGACCCTGATTCTCGCTGGATCGACCCTTCACAACCGATCTTGTTGCGCGCGGTCAATAAAGATACGCGCGATTCCGGAATCTTCCGCACCACAATCGATGCAACTACTCCGCCGCAGAAACTCTTGATGGCGGCGAAGAATTACTCTTCTCCCGTCAAAGCCAAGAATGCGGACGTGTACATCCTGACCGAGAGCACATTCCAGGAGTTCCCTGATTATCTGGCCACAGACTCCAGTTTCAGCAAGCTGCAAAAAGTCACGGACGCGAATCCGCAGATCTCGCAATTCACTTGGGGTACGTCGGAAATGGTGCACTTCAAGAACACGGATGGAGTTGAACTGAGCGGCATTCTCTATAAGCCTGAGAACTTCGACCCGAACAAGAAATATCCGATGCTGGTCTATATCTACGAAAAACTTTCTGACACCATCAACAATTTTGTTGTGCCGCAGCCCAGCCATCGCATCATTCCATCGTTCTACGTCAGCAACGGATATCTCGTCCTGCTGCCTGACATCGTTTACACCATCGGCCAACCCGGACAGAGCGCACTCAAATGTGTGCTGCCTGCGATTCAATCCGTAGTTGACCGCGGCTTCGTGGATGAAAAGGCCATCGGAATCCAGGGCCACAGCTGGGGCGGATACCAGATCGCCTACATGATTACGCAGACCGACCGCTTCCGCGCCGTGGCCGCCGGCGCACCCGTCTCGAACATGACGAGCGCGTATGACGGCATCCGTTGGGGTCCGGGCATCCCGCGCCAATTCCAGTACGAGCACACGCAGAGCCGTATCGGAGGAACGCTGTGGGAAAAACCGCTGAACTACATCGAGAATTCACCGCTCTTCTCGGCGAACCGAGTGCACACACCACTGCTCATGATCCACAATGATGCGGATGACGCAGTGCCGTGGTATCAGGGCATCGAGTATTACCTTGCGTTGCGCCGCCTCGGCAAAGAGGTCTATATGTTCACCTACAACGGTGAGCCGCACGGATTGCGCCGACGCGCTGACCAAAAGGATTACAGCGTGCGTCTGCAGCAGTTCTTCGACCACTTCCTGAAAGGCGCTCCCGAGCCAGAGTGGATGACCAAGGGCATTCCGTATCTCGACCGCGAGAAGGAAAAAGAAAAATTGAAAGAACAGACCGGAGTGTATTGAGCGTACGCGAAGGATTAGTGATGGCGAATTCGCATCTCCGCAACTGGCTCATCGCATTCGTAGTCTGCACGGTTATCGTGGTGTTGTGCATCGCATATGTAGATTTCTCCGCTGCAGCGTTCATTGAGAAGAATATTCGACATACCGCCTCGGGCGCGATGTTGGAGCACGCTTTTCTTTATGTAGATGTACTTGTATTATTGCCGCTCATTTTCATGTTGGCTTGTGGTTTATGGGCATTGAGTGGAAGACACATTGCTGCGTGGACTGAGATCCCGCTGCTCTGTTGCTGGAGCATGGTGTGGTGTGTGGTGGTCGCGCTCGTTCTCAAGCATCTTTTTGGGCGCACTGCCTCGGAAATCTGGGTCGCCGGTCGGACAGATTTCACCGGCTCCGGATTTAGTAGCTTTCATCTTTTGCATGGAACGATAGGCCAACAGGGGTTTCCCTCAGGGACTGCGTCGATTACGGCGTCGATTGTGAGTGTAGTTTGGATTCTGGCGCCAAAGTTGCGTCCTGTGACAATACTGGCGCTATTGATATTTTCGACCACCGTTGTGCTTGTGAACTTCCATTATGTCTCGGATGTGATTGCTGGAATATTTCTTGGATGCACTATTGGATCGATGACGGTGTGGTTACAGAGTAAGGAACAGGCTAAAACGGCATAATCGATTCAAGGTTTCACGTCAGCCACTTCCTCCACAAACCACCTCAATATCATATTTACAAGACTTAAAATCACAGCTCCAACAAACGCTGGACCGAATCCGGCAACTCTAAACCCTGGTACGACTGAACTGGCCATCATCAACATGAAGGCATTGATAAC
>Ga0206997_10066_pt2 | contig 30528 bp, 21 predicted proteins | sample Alteio_BWMinCont_3_FD_153478 | JGI IMG/M metagenome (GOLD analysis project Ga0206997, IMG submission 153478) | Enriched cells from forest soil in Barre Woods Harvard Forest LTER site, Petersham, Massachusetts, United States -... | ecosystem: Environmental > Terrestrial > Soil > Temperate forest >...
GATATCAGATTTACTAGAGGTTAAAGACAGCATTCTTGGCACAATCGAAGATTATTCGGCTTTTTTATTCATCAATCCATATTGGAATTGCTATCAACATATGAAACCACTTGTTCTTCCTCAGGAACAACTAAAAATACTCCAACATTTACCACCTGTTATTCGACAAACAATATGTACTTTCTTTAAATGCGGTGACCTCGCAAACTATTTATTAGACACGACCCCACTTATTGTTCGTTTCGACGGCGAAGATCCGCCATCCTTTAGTGATCTCAGTGATCGTGAACCAAAGCTCAACACTTCAGAACAAGTCTGTATACAGCAAAGCGTACAATCATTGTCCCGCAAACAACAACAATCATTAAAGACCATTATAGATTCACGCTATGAATTACATAGGGCCAAAGAATCATTACGTGCAATGCGCGACCGGGACGATGACCGCATAGATTGCCTGACGGACGACTATTTCATTGATGCAAGATTTTCAGTCAAAGAAGCTTTTATGTTTACCAGTCTTCCCAAAATAATTCGTATGCGAATCTGCAAAATTTTCAATCTTATACCCGAAGAAGATTCAAATGCCGATGAAAATTTACCCGATTCCTCAAAAGAGGAAAAAAAAAGAGGCTGAACAAAAATTAGCCGGCAACAAACGCAAAGACATGCAATAAATTAAGCTCACAATTATTCGATTTTTACAATATTATCATCTATTATTATCCCTGATAATGACAACACTCATTACAGGGATTTTCCATGAACCAACTCATTAAACTACTCACTATCTCAACGTTGATCACTTGCATCCCAACACAAAGTAATGCAATGCTACGCGCTGCCGTTGCACGTGCTGTGTTTCGCCAACCAAGAGCAAGAATGTTATTCAGAAATCCACAATTAATAAAATCTACACGACGCTGGAATTCATCTTTGAGTGATCAATTAGAAAGTAATATGAAATTTTTACTATTCCCTACAGCTTTTATTTCAGGATCAACAGCTTTTATTATTTATGAAGCTCACGATCAATCAACAAAGATAAGGCTTAAACTTATTGACTTAGAAGCCAAAATAGATCGGTTAGCTGACCTTCATAAAGATACTGACAATGTTGTAGAAAAAAATCGCCTCAAGAACATCCAATCTGGTGTAACCGCGCTACGCGAGGAAATTAAAAAGTTACCACATAGAAAGTAAAACTATCACCCAATCAATTGCGGCAGCTCACGCAATGCCTGCTCAACGGGAATAGCGGTGATCGCATCATGATACTCTTTTTGTTTTCCTAAAAATATCATATGCAACTTCGCTTCGGGATAATCTGCACCAAAATTTCTTAACCCTTTTAATGCCTTATTATGCAATTGCGATGAACGTTTGATTTCAAAAGCATGCAATCCACGAGGACCGTAGATAATAAAATCAACTTCATCCCCTGCAAGTGTACGCCAAAAATAAATCTTATACTCAAATCTATAATAATCATTGATCGCAATCAGCGATTGCAAAAACAAAGTTTCTAACCCCGCTCCTTCAGCCTCTTCACGCGCATCTAATGGCCCCATAGGACGCAATGCTTTATATACCCCAACATCAAAAAAATAAAACTTTTGATGCGCAATCATTTTGCGCTTTGCTCGTTGCGTGAAAACAAATAATCGAGTGCTTAATAATAGATCATCCAAAATATCAAAATAGTTTGCAACTACCGTTCTGGTTAATGCAAGCTCTCGAGCGATTTCTGATATATTCAATACCTGACCTTGAGAAAAACTTGCCACCTCTAAAAATCGAGCAAATGATCCTATATTGCGCGTTAACCCTTCTTGCAACACCTCTTCACGTATATAGGTACGCACATAAGACGTTAAATATTCTCTCGGATCAGCATGATCGATTGCAGACGGCAACATGCCGAATTCCAAAGCTCGATCAAGGCGAAATTGCTCTCCTATTTCCTGAATCACCAACGGATGCATAGCATACGTTAAAGCTCTCCCCGCCAGCAAATTCACGCCCTTTCTCCGTAATGTTCTTGCGCTTGATCCGGTAAGTATAAATTTATATTTTTTATGCTCTATCAAGCGATGCACCTCATTTAATAACTCTGGCACACGCTGAATCTCATCAATAATAATCCAATCTTGATAATCTACTGGTACCAAACTTTCTAATCTATCCGGCTGAGCAAGCAAAGAACTATATGTAGTAAACTGCAAAAGATCAAAATACAGGGAATTAGGTAAATGCGCTTTCAACCACGATGTCTTACCCGTTCCCCGAGGCCCAAAAAGAAATATACTACTATCCCCCTCTAAAGGGAGCTTTAAAATTCGATTAAACATAACCCCTGATCCCTTAAAAACGCATCCGCTATATTAATATTTTGGCAAAATTTTCACATAACTGCAACATTTTTCACATAAATATTAATGTTGAACATGAAAATTTATACCAAAAATTCATATATGCCCCGCAAACTTCAAACAACTTATGCCCCAGCCTTTGAACAATCAAAAATATTAAAGAAAATATTAACATTTCTAAAAAAACATGTATAATAGATATTACCTCTAGTTAAAATAACGATTTGAATTAATTTTAGATTTACATAAAAAAGGGATAAAAATGAAACTAGCTTATACTTTAAGCCTCCTGCTCTTAACCTTAACAAGTTATTTTTGCAAGCCTGCTTGTCTTGGGCCAAAAAAACAAAAAACTGAGACTGGCGCTACTTCTGTAGCAAGCAATACCGAAAGTTCGGCTGAACACAGCAATGCACCTGAAAGCAAGGAAAATAGCGAACAGAAATGCATTGCGCAAAACTCGCCAGAAACAGAAGTGTTTCAACAATTTACTCATGAAGTACGAGGAATCATCAGACAATACTACTTTGATGCAGTTGATTTTATACCCGCAATGGTAATGGTTAGGCCGTGCAAATATGGAAAAGAAAAATTAACAAAAAATCAATATAGCGATGAATGTTACTGTCGTTGTCACAATCTTTTTTACAGATTATACCAATCCGAATCACCATCCCGCATAAACGAAATTCTAACAATAAAACCTGAACAAAAAATTATAGACACATTTTTTAATCAGAATATAACTTTTGAAACTTTAGTAAAATTACCAAATTTTCTCAAAACAATTTCATCCGCGCGTTTAGATGATTTACGCAAAAATCAAGGCTTAAATAAGAATGCTCATTGCTGCCAAGCACTCAAACCATTAATATTAAACGGACAACAATTACAATTACTTCAAACATTGCCTTTTTCTATACAACGCAATATACGCACATTTGTTAATTGCGGAGATGTTACAGAATATTTATTAGATACAACACCCCTGATAATTCATAATGAGTGCTACAATTATCGCGCAAGGCAAGTCGAAAAACATCTGCGATGGGAAAACCTCATAGCAAAAAAAGAGCATCTTCCCCATGAAATTACCGCCGATATATTGCAAGAAGTGCAGTCTTTATCATCACGCCAACTGAATGCGCTACAAAAGCTCATTAATTCGCTTTATCAAAAGTATATAAAACTACAATACAATCATAATGAGTTATTACAAGGATTCCCAAGTATGGATGACCATGTATTTGCATGCGAAGCAGCGATAAAAGAGATAGGCATTTTAAATTTTTCACCCGCTGAAGCACTTGTATTTGCAAGGCTTCCAGAAACAATTCGAGACCAAATCTGTGAAATTTTCCAAATCGATGAACAATTTGATATTGATAAAAATGAGGATTTTTCTGAAGAAGATTTTTCTGAACCCAACACAGAAGAAGAAAAAAAAGAATCTGAAATGATAACTGAAGCTAGCTCAAGCAGCTCATCTTCAAGCTCTTCCAGCAGCTCTGCATCAACAGCAAGTAGCGCTGAGCAGAAATTATCCGGTAGCAAACGAAAAGGTACGAGTAGCTAAACCTCATCATCTTAAATCCAAAGGGGGAATCACCGTGAATACAAAAATTATCACCGCACTACTAGCAGCACTTTCTATTACATCTATAAATTTATATAGTTCTGCTGTTATCAAATTAGATGCTGAATCAGAAAAAAAATCTGCGCATACCAACGCCCTACAAGCAAAAAACAAAAATAACGCCAGACGGCAACAAGATATGATTTCAAACATATTGTCATTTCCCCCAGAGTTAAACCATATCATTCAAGAATATCATTTTTCACCGATGGATTTTTTTACTTGTATATACCAACCATTGCCATCAATACAAGGGCATGCGAACTGGATCTTATCGTTGGCAATATCAGCCGATGGTCAAACTATTGTTTCTGGCTCAGCAGATCATACTATTAAAATTTGGGACATTGCCACCCGACAAGACATAAAAACTTTGCGGGATACCGATGCAATCCCCACAGTAGCCATATCACCTGATAATAAATTTATTGTTGCTGGCTCAGGAGCACCAGGAAATAATTCTGTTAAAATTTGGGATATCGGAACTCAACAATATGCAACTCTATCTGGGCACACGGCACTGATCTCATCAATAGCCTTATCAACCGATAGTAAAATCATTGTCTCTAGTTCATATGACAAAACAATAAAAATATGGGACGCCCCTACCCAACAATGTTTAGGAACTTTATGTGAAGCCGATTTAATTTTTGCAATAGCCATATCATCTGATAATAAATTTATTGCCTCTGCCTCAAAAGATATGACTATTAAAATATGGGATATTGCGAGTCAACAATGCGTAGCAATTTTACGTGGACATACCAATATAATCTATGCAATAGCGCTATCTCGGGATAATACAACAATTATCTCCGCTTCCGCAGACAAGACTATCAAAATTTGGGGCATGCTCTCAAAAGAATGTAAAGCAACCTTATCTGGTCATACCGATGCAGTTCGAACAATCAAATTATCAAACGATAACAAAACTCTCATCTCCAGCTCATGGGATCAAACGGTTAAAATATGGGATATGAATACTAAAACTTGTGTAGCAACAGTACGCGATCATAGCGATACCATTCCTGCTATAGCCATATCATCTGACGCGAGAACTATTGCTTCTGGATCATCGGATAAAACTATAAAAATGTATCAACAAAATCAAAAATTACTCTCTACAATCACACAATTACCCTATGAACAACTACATTGCTTAAAGTTAATTCTTAATGGTTTAAATGGCCAAGAAATTACTTTAAATCCCGAACACGCTGCTTATTATACAAGGCTTATACAAAAAACATGGGATGATTTACCACGGGAAATAAAAGTAAACTTGCAGCATTATTTTAAAGAATTAAATATCAAACAAAGCATTATTAAGGCTTTGTTTAAACGAGATAAAAAATAATATCAACAAATTAGCCAAAAACAATTCAATAGTTTTAAAAATTTTCCGTTAACCCTTGAACTTTCATGCACCCCAAACGTACTTTAACAAAGTACGTAATATCATAAACGCTGGGGTTACTATGATATCAAACAAAATAACACTCGGATTATTACTCGTAATTTCTTTGCTTCACGCAATACAGACAAAGCCTGCAAGAAATCCTTTTACCCCATACAAGCAACAAAAAACGCCCCTCGTAACAGCCTGCATCCATGGTCGCAATAACCATCATATTACATTTATAAAATGTCGAGGGAAACTATGCTACAAAAAATCGGTGAAAAAATCCCTCCAACTCAAGAGCTGAAGGGCTTAGGGGGATAACAATACTATTGTACTGTTATTTTTTTTAGGGACATTGAATAAAATTTTTCGAAGACAATTTTAACAATGCACCATAGATGCGTCAAGCTGAATTTTTATTTATCTCATTCGATTGGCCTATGACCTTGTATAAAATTATGTATCGCGGGGCTTACATTGGCATTATTACGGTATTCTACCGTATCCACTGATTCTACAATCATTCCTTTATCCATCAAATAAAGCCTGCAATTTAATTTATCGATAAGAGATATATCATGACTTGCTACCAATACCATATATCCTTCTTGCGCAAGTTTATGAATATTTTCTGCGACATAATTTGTTAACAATGGATCTAAAGCTGACGTCGGCTCATCCATACAAATAATCTTCGGCTTTAATGCAACAGTACGCGCAATTGCAAGTCGCTGTTTTTGCCCGCCCGAAAGTTGTTGTATGAAAAAATCTTTTTTATCATGTAATTTATATTGATCTAATATATGCAATGCAAGCGCACGAGCCTCTTTTGGCAATATACCAGCAGCTTTTTCTAAGGGAAATGTAACATTTTCAATTACCGTCATATTTTCGAATAAATTAAATTGCTGAAATACCATACCAATGGTATGCGTATTATTAATATGCGAAAGATCTAATTGCTTACCATGTAATGAAACAATGCCACTATCGAGCTTTTCTAAATTATTAAGAACCCGCAGCAAGGTAGTTTTGCCAACACCCGATGCGCCTAAAAAAAAGGCTATCTCTCCCTGTTTGACCGTAAATGAAACGTCATCCAAGATAACCCGCTGGCCAAATTTCTTACATAGTTTATGCGCAATTAACATAGATAATAAGCCTTATGCTTCGTGCCGTTCGTATCCCTCAACTCGCTTCGCTCCGTCGGGACGAACGGTTTTAAAATATTTATTACGGCTGTCTGAAAAAAATTTATTATTCCGTTCGCCCCGACGGAACTCGATGCAATCGAGTGAGTTGAGGGGTGCGAACTCCTTATTCTGTTGAACTCCATTGCAACCGCTTTTCTATTTTTCGCAAAATAAAAGAAATAGTACATGTTAATAATAAATAAATCGCTGCCATAGCCGCAAAAATCGTCAAAGAATCATATGTTTGGCTAATAACAACACGACCTTCGTTATATAATTCCATAACACCAATTAATGATGCCAAACTTGAATCTTTTACCAAAGTAATCGATTCATTTCCAAGCGCCGGCAATATAGTTCTAATCGCTTGCGGCAACACAATAAAACGCATAACATCACCTTGTTTAATTCCCAAAGTCCTTGCCGCCTCAATTTGTCCAATACTCACAGACTTAATCCCAGAACGGACAATTTGGCTGACATATGCGCTGCTATTAATACCTATAGCAATGACTGCCCCCCAAAAAACTGATATTGGTATATGCAACGCCGGCAATAGTACAAAATTAAGAAAAAAAATTTGAATCAACATAGGTGTGCCGCGTATCAATGTAACATACATTTCAACCGCGTAGTACAAAAACCGTGGCCCATTTGCCTGCATAATCGCAAGCATAGTCCCACCAAAAAAACCTATTAATAATGAAAATACGGTAATTTCAAGGGTAATAATAGTACCACGCATTAAATGCGGCAATGCCGTTTGTATCAAATCTATATTAATCATGTAAGATGCCACTTTTGTTTCAATAGCTCAATTGTTCCATCTTTCTGCATTGTTTGTAACACATGATCGATCTCTTGCGCAAGCTTTGCATAGCTCTTTGTTATCCCCAAAGCAGTATTTTCTCCAGTTTCCGGTATTACAAAAATATGAAAAGCGTCCGGCCCATATTGCTCAATCACAGGCTTCAATGTACTTAATGCAGTAACAAAAACTTCGCCCCTATTATGCGTTAACGCAAGTAATGCATCTGAAAGAGATCCGAGACGAGTTACCCGCACGCCATCAATTTTTGATATATACGCATCTGCAGTATATCCCTGATTAACAAGAACTTCTTTACCTTTGATATCTTTAATATCGGTAATTGCAGGCTTCGTTTTTAAAGTAACGATAACAAGAGGATCATTTACTAAATAGGGTTGACTGAAATTTAACTGCTTCGCGCGCTCATCAGTTGCAGTCAAGCCGGCAGCAACGACATGCAAACTGCCTAATTGTAGTTGCGGCAACAATACATCAAATGGCATATTCTTTAAAACGATCTCTTTACCAAGCCGCTTTGCTACCTCATGTATAATATCGATATCAAAACCAACAATTTCCGAATCCTTTATAAAAGACATCGGTGGAAAATCGGCAGAAGTACCTACTACGATTGGATTTGGAACTTCATCAATGACGCGGCGCTTACTTGGACGCAACCACACAAGAATAAAAATCGTTACAAGAACAACCAGGAGAGTAATAGATATTTTTTTCATAATGACCTTACAGTAGTTTTCGTTCGTATCCCTCCCAGCCTTCGTTTATCCATGCTTGCCAGCTTGGCAAACTTCGGCGGACAGGCAACTCGTCCAAAATAAGTCGGGACGAACGGAATTATATTAAAATGATATGTCCGTTTGTCCTGAGCAAGTGCTTGAAAAGCACGCGTCGAACGGATACAAACATTCCTATATTAATTTTTTTTCAATTGCCATAAACCCAATATTGTAATATGGCATACGATAACGCGGACTTAATGCGATCGATTTTTTATACATTTCAAGCGCCTTATCTGTTTGATTTTCAATAAAAAAACAACAACCAAGACTATTCAATGTCGTAAAGTTTTTTGGATTCATAGCCAATGCTTTGTCAAACCATGCAATAGCATCTTTCATATTTGATTTTTCAAATTCTATACATCCAATGTTATGGCATGCAAAATCAAAATCATTGTTTGCCGCAAGAGCCTTTTCAAACATATTATGAGCTTCATCTAATTTTTGTTGATGAAATAAGGCAATCCCAAGATTATTCAATGCAGCAGAATGCTCTGGATCGAGCCCAACAGCCTGTTCCAAAAAGCGTTGTGCTTGCTCAAACATGTTACTATTAATCAGCAAAGTCCCTAAATTATAGTAAGCTCCTACACACTTTTTATCAAACTCTAATGCTTTATTAAGATTTTTCACCCCCTCATCGACCAATCCTTGCGAACTCAGCAAAGCACCGAGATTGCTCAATAAGTGCCCTGAAGTTGGGGCCGCCTGCAGCGCCTTTTTATATCCAGCTAAGGTCTGCTGAAAATTATTGGATTGAAATGCTTGATTTGCTTCATCCAAGGCTACTTGCGCAGAATTATTAAGATGCGGGACTACCGTATAAAAAATAAATGGGGCAGACAAGGTTGTTGTCATTAAATTCTTTTGATATTCCATAATATTCCGTATTTGTTAAATAATATATCTATTTTCAAATTCAAAAACCATTCGCTACCTTGGCCGCTCGTCCCGACGGAGCGAAGCGAGTTGCCTGCCCGCCGAAGCTTTATGCGAAGGCTGGGAGGGATACGACGGACAATTCAATTTTCAAAGTGGTTAAAAAATCTCATTAATCATATCATGTAAAGGTTTAACCTGTTGTATCATGGCTTGATAAAACTGATCATCATAACTTCGTGTCTCTATTACGATGGGCATAGCAAGAGCATGTCCTAATAAGAGTACCTGTTTTTTACTATCAAGTGAAGAAAGAACAACTCGTAATTGCTGAATATTATGTGCTCCCATTAATACCGATTGTATATCTTTTTCATCATGTAATTGAGCAATAATACGCGTTCCAAGTTGTGACACGATCTCAGGATCAATTCCCGAGGGTCTTTGATCAACAACCAATAAAGATACATAATATTTACGCATTTCACGCGCAATAGTGCCAAAAATCGTTTGACGGGCCGCTTGGCTATTCAAAAATTTATGCGCCTCTTCGATAACAATCATTAATTTCTGTGGCTCATCCTGTTTTCGATGGCTTCCCAAAAAACGCTCCGTTTTACGAGTATACATATGATGAATTTTTCGAGTGATAAGATTTGCGAGCAATAAATAACAAAATGTTGAGGTATAGTTACCAAATTCTATAATAATAGAAATTCCACGGTCGATGAATTCCATCATGCGGTCAATAATATTTTCCGATGGTTCTTCGCCCTGGGGCGATGGTACAAAAAATGGTAGCCGCTCAATCTGTTTTAATTTTCGATATAATGCCGCTATCGATTCCGGATGAGCGCCAACATCATTGGCAAGATCTTTCAGCCGCTCGCCGTGAGATAATAAAACGGCTAACCAATCCTGTTTATACCGTGCACTTAATAAATATGCAGCTTCATATGCAGTGGAATGCAAGTGTAATTCTTCTTGCAATGAAAGCAAATCTTCTACACTAATCGATTGGTATGATAATGAAATAACCATATCGGGCGATCCTCCGCGTCGTTGTGTCGACAGCGGATCTAATGAAAAAATTGCTACTTTATCGGGAAATAATGTACGCAATCCCTTAACAAATAACTCCTGATTCCCTTCTTTGCGTGCTTGCAAACCGTATTCACTGTGCATATCAAAAATAACGCACACTGCTTTATTATTTTTTATAAGACCTGCTAATACTAAACGCGTTAAAAAAGTTTTACCCGTACCCGTTTTTCCAAAAATTCCATTACTTCGTTCCGTTATTTTTTCAAGATCCAAACAGATCGGGCTTTTCATTCCCAAGGGAGAGCCTACTGCAAAATAGCGTCCTGATGGATCACGTTCATCTCCAAAAATAGTGGTAATATCTTCTTCCTGTGCTTCAACAACGGGCGAAAAATGCTGCGGGACAATTTTAACAGGAAGGACTTGTTTACGATCATTCAACACAACCATTGGCCGCACAACAGCCGTTGCATACATATCCTTTAATGCGAGCACAGACATGAGCAACTGTTCATGTTCTCCCGGAGGAAACAAAAGAATATCTGGATGCGAAACTTCAAGACGCATATCGGTAATAAGAGAAAAAAATTTATACTGCGGCGTTACAATAGAAACAAATTTACCAGTCCTTATTATCTCCAACGGCGTTTCTGCATTGACACGCATCGTCAACCCATCAGCTAACGAACCGCCTATAATTGTTCCGAGTGTTCTTTGCATAAAAAAACTGCCAACGTTACCCAAAATAGTTAATTTTTAACAAACTTGAGTATTGTATAGCAGTTCTTAATCGTCAAATATTTAACGTTATTATTTTATCTGAATCTCTTTTCTACCATCTGTCGATAATATGTATCATAAGTCCATCTGGTATACGGCTCCTCTGGATCCATCACCAGCACCTGAAAGTGAGCGGCGCTATAATTCGATCGATTATACTCTCGATTATAAAATGCATGCAACCGATCTTGCACCCACGCAGGTAATGCTTTAAACAATGCAAGCTCTTCAGGCGGAAGAATAATGCGCTGTTCCGCTTGATTTGTATTCAATTTTTCTATACATCGTATCACCGTTTGAATTTGAGCACATTGCTGAAACGAAAGTTCATGGAAAGCTTTCATTGACGGTGCATGCGGTTTAAACACTTCTACGTTCCTACTTACCGCCACCACAGTACCTTCAGCTCCTACTGCAATCGCACTAACACTACTACCACTCATCGACCGACTTCTCAGTCTTTCTTCCCAGGACAATATATCACCGCACAAACGACCGTAGGCATCAGGCATACGCAAAACCATACAACAATACCCATTTGTCCAAAATTTTAAGTCGTTAGACCCACAATGACTGGTAACCACAACACCATCAGGATGAATGGCTATTCGACGCAGGGATAATCCATCGATCTTCTGCTCAACAAATGTGTACTGACAGCTATTGTCATTCCAAACTTTTACCACACCTTCCCCATCAAGAGTTGCTATACAATTATTTTTTGTAACAGCAATACATTCTATACGATCGGCATGTCCTCTCAGCGTATCAAGCAATACTCCATCTTTCCAAATACTTACCGAGCCATCCTCATGTCCTACCACAATTGCTCCATCACCACGGATTGCAAGAGCAGAACACCAAGAATCGGTATTACCAAACTTTTTCTTCAATACCCCATTTTCCCAAATTTTAATCACACCTTTTTTGATGCCTGCTTCGTCAACATTGTGGGCCGAAACTATCATTCCCGTCGAGCTCACTACCCGATATGACATCATCATATTGCTGATATAATCCCTATACTGACGATCCGTGCCACGCAAGTCACTCACTGTTCTTTTATCAAAATGCTTAGACGCCTCGCCATCCTGCCAAATTTTAACCGTATCATCCAGTGACACACTCACAATTGATCGATCCACCCCGATTGTAACCTGTAAACACTTTCCGCCATGGAACAGATCTCCCTGCTTAGTCCCATCAGCATTCCATACTTGCAGCAAACCGTCTCGAGCTTCTCCTGCAACTATCACGCCCTGATCCGAAACTGCAAGCGAATAATTTCCAGCACTGCGTTGCTGATATAAATCCAATCTATGGTACAAAACTTGCATACAAAACCATGGGTCTCGAGCATATTCATGAATCAAAGGAACAAGTACCTTAGGGAACAACCGACCATTACCAAACAAATCAAGCACTTCTTCAAGAACCTGTAGATTACTCTTTTGCTTTTCTTCTAATGCCTTCTTTTGCTCCACAGCAGCACCTTGTTCTTTACTTTCCGGCTCCGCCATTACTATTTTGACAGCAGTGGCTTCTTGGTACTTTTGTTGGGCATTACTTTTCTGAACACCGATCTCCGCGCACGCAGCTTGCAAACTACTTCCCACCATACACAGCAGACTTAATAATACAAATTGAAATATTTTCACAAAAATCCTCGAATTTAAAAATTTAAGATATCATCTATCAAACAAATAAAATGTATTTACTGACAGGACCCGCCATTAGTCCCATCTGATTTTCTATAAGATTACGCAAGACTTGTTCTGCTTGTTCTGCTTGCTAAGTTTATGTTGTATATCAGCTTGTATAGCTGGCGATACTTGTGTAAAATCTATCAAAGACCACCAAGTAAATGCTTGCTTATAATCTTGCTTTACACCCTGTCCACAATAATAACAATTACCAAGTTTATATCGTATGTCAGCTTGTATAGCCGGTAATAATCGCTTAAGGTCTACTAAAAACCACTGGTAACATGCCTGCTGATAATCTTGCTTTATACCGTGTCCACAATAATAACAATTACCAAGCTTATATCGTATGTCAGCTTTTACAGCTGGCGATACCTTCGTAAGATCTACCAAAGACAACCAAGCGAATGCTTGCTTATAATCTTGCTGTACTCCTCTTCCCAAATAATAACAATGACCAAGTTTATATTCTACGTCAGCTTGCATAGCCGGCGATACTCGCGCAAGATCTACCAAAGACAACAAAACAAATTCCTGCTCTTCTTTCTCTCTCTTACCACCATCCCCAACACTCAAGGGCATCGCAACTAATCCTGCTGCAGCAACCGGAACTGCTGGACCTCCGGCTACCTCATGAGCCTTATCTTCTTTTTCCTTGTCTGCTTGTCGTAGTCTTGGCAAGGCTAGATCCATCGATCCGTACGTCGTGACCGTCGCAGCTGGCCCCTGCAACAAACTGTTATGAGCAACAACATTGACGGAGCCGGAAGCCCGTTGGTCGACGGCAGAACGCATAAACTCATCATGCGAACGCTTCATTTCCATTGCTTGTAATAAAAAATTACCAACAAATATCATTGATACAATCATTAATTGATTTCGCTGAGTAGAGATCATAATTAGATTCCTTTATTTAAAACAAAAAACAAACTATAACATTAAATATAAATTAAAAATTAAAAATGTCAATAAATACTGTAAATTGCAGAAATATCGATATTTTAAGATTTGAAAACTTTTTTTTAAAGGCTTACCTTTATCCCTTTAAAATTAATTAATCTCCGCAATAGGAGATATTCTATTTAATTCCTTATACAAAAAAACCTACAAAACACATAAAATTGATTTACTTACAGGGCCCTAATCCCCATATGATTTTTTTCTAAATAAGATTACGCACCCAATTGAATCCTATCTTGAATTCTGCTTGCGTTGTATGTCGCCTTTTGCAGCTGGCGATACCTGTGTAAGATCTACCAAAGCAAACCAAGCAAATGCTTGTTTATAATCTTTCTGTACGCCTTGTCCTAAATAATAACATACACCAAGCCCATATTGCGTATAAGCTTTTACATCTGGCTGTACTTCTTGTGCGCGCTCTGCCGCAGAAAACAAATCGAATGCTCGCTTATAATCTTGCTGTACACCTTGTCCTAAATAATAACAACAACCAAGTCTATATTGCGCATCAGCTTTTATAGCTGGCAGTACTCCTTGTGCACGCTCTGCTGCAGAAAACAAATCGAATGCTCGCTTATAATCTTGCTGTACACCTTGTCCTAAATAATAACAACAACCAAGTCTATATTGCACCTCAGCTTTTATAGCTGGCGACACTTCTTGTACGCGCTCTACTACAGAAAACAAATCGAATGCTCGCTTATAATCTTGCTGTACGCCTTGTCCTAAATAATAACAACAACCAAGTCTATATTGCGCATAAACTTTTATAGCTGACCGTACTTCTTGTGCGCGCTCTGCCGCAGAAAACAAATCGAATGCCCGCTTATAATCTTGCTGTACTCCGCCTAGTCCAGAATAATAATATTCACCAAGTCTAAATTGCACATCAGCTTTTATAGCTGGCGGTACTTCTTGTGCACGCTCTGCCGCAGAAAACAAATCAAATGCTTTCTTATAATCTTGCTGTACTCCGCCTCGTCCAAAATAATAATATTCACCAAGTCTATATCGCGCATTAGCTTTTATAGCTGGCTCTACTTCTTGTGAACACTCTACTGCAAAAAACAAATCGACTGCTCGCTTATAATCTTGCTGCACTCCTCTTCCAAAATGATAACAGTCGCCAAGGGCACATTGTGATTGAGCGCGCAATCTTGCATCTTGCCCTTGATTAGCCTGCATCGTCCAACACCAAAAGTTTCTTTTATTCTGATCATTTGAATATAAGTCTGCATGTGAACACAGATAGGTAAATTTTAATGGATTTTCCAAATCATTTATCAAATATATAATTTCTTTACTACTTAAAGGCAATTTGTTTATTATATTTATATATAGTTTATGTTTTTCATCACATGCTTGTTTAAGTTCTTTATTTGAAGGACAATCCCATAATGGGTATGTATGCGTTCGATGATTAAAATAATATCTATTAAATTGATGGGCATCAAAATAATGCACAAAAGATCTACCTTGCCCATGGGTAGTAACTCTTACTACAATATAAGGAGTTTGATCGGCATATTGTTCTTGCAATAACTCACTAAACTCACTGCCACTAAAAGCTTCAATTTCCGCTAGATCAAACTTATCTTCAATCACCACAACCGCATGCTTGCCTGCAAAGGATAATTGCTGTTTTACCTCTTTTTCCTTCTTACTCACCTCATCAACACTTAAAGGCATCGCGCCTGCTGCCGAAGAAGCGTCTACTCGATACTGCGCTGGCAAAACTTGCTGGGCAGGCACCATTGCTTGGGCAATAGATGCTTGTTGGGGCACAACCGCTGCTCCCGCTGCAGCAACCGGAACCGCCGGACGCGCAACATCAATAACACTTTCAGCAGCTACCTTTACTTCTTGCTGCCTCATAAATTCATTATGCGAACGCTTCATTTCCATTGCTTGTAATAAAAAATTACCAACAAATATCATCGATGTAAGCATTAGTTGATTTGTCATAGAATTCCTTATTTTATTAAACATAAAACTGCTCGTAATACAAATAGCAATCAATCTTAAATATATCTCAAAAATTCAAAATGTCAATAAAGCATTTAAATTAACACAATATCGGCATTTCAAGATTCAAAAAAACTTATTAAAAAAGCCTGCCCGCGCTCTTTTAAAATTAATTAATATCCACAATAGGCAATATTATGCTTAATTCCTTAATCATCGATATTCATGTATAAAAAAGAAGCGATTTTTAAACTTTTTCTCTTCTTTTTCCTTCAAGCCTGTACAACTACTTTTAGACTTCTGTAGTGTGAACATATATTTATGCAGGGGGAAAGAAAGGGAGAAGTATATGAAAATTGAAAAAATAATCGCACGAGAAATTTATGATTCACGCGGGTGGCCTACCATTCAATGCGAACTCGTACTCGAAAATGGGATTTCAGCCATCAGTTCAGTGCCTACCGGACTTTCTAAGAGTCGACATGAAGCATTTGAATTGCGAGATAATGACAAGCGATTATGGGGCCATGGTGTTGCGCGAGCAATAGAAAACATACAACAAGTTATAGCTCCTGCGCTTGTTGGCAAAGAACCTAATGGCCCAACTATGGATATTTTAATGCTGGACCTTGATGGGCGTCCAGACAAATCATTTCTTGGCGCCAATACAATTCTTGCAGTAAGCATGGCTATTTATAAGGCGCAGGCAATTCAAGAACAGATCCAATTATATGAACTGATCGCATATCTTTGTGGAGCTGATACCATAACCATGCCATTTCCAGAGTTTAACCTTATAAACGGCGGACTTCATGCACCGGGAACTTGTCAAATTCAAGAATTTTTAATTATACCAGTCGGAGCTCCTCATTTCAGAGCAGCGATGGAACTTGGTGTAACTATTTTCCATGAATTAAAAAATATTTTACATAAGCATCGCAAATCAACCGCCGTTGGAGATGAAGGAGGTTTTGCCTCAGATCTCACTGATGAAGAAGCTCTTTTATATCTTACTCAAGCCATTGAACAAGGAACGCGTGATGGCTCAAAGGGAAGTTGTGTGATTGGTCTCGATTTAGCAGCTTCACAATGGTACGATCCAGCAACTTCACTGTATACATGGAAAGGTAAGCAAATTACTGCATCAAATCTTATGGAAGAGTATGCAAAATTACTCGAAACATATCCTATCTATTCTATTGAAGATCCATTTGCGCAAGATGATTGGAAAAATTGGCAAATCATAACCGATAAATTCGCTCAAGAGATCCAAATTATTGGCGATGATATCTTTGCAACTAATTTTGATCGCATTGAAGAAGGCATCAAAGAAAATGTTGCTACCGCTGCGATCATTAAACCAAACCAAATTGGCACTATAACCGAAACATTACAAGCAATACAACTATGTCAAAAAAATAATATAAAAACTATTGTCTCACACAGATCTGGCGATACAGAAGATACTTTTATCGCCGACTTAGCAGTCGGCACCAGCGCCGGCCAAATCAAAGCTGGCGGCTGCTCGCGCAGCGAACGAATTGCAAAATACAATCGTTTACTTACCATCGAAGACACATTGTTAGCAGAGTTTATTATGGAGTAAGTACTATTTTTTTCGAGCTGCTTTACTCATCGTTATTTTTTTTGACGATTCATAAATAATAGTACGAATGGGTTCTTTAAAAAACAAGGTCGCCGAAAATGTTCCCCCTACCTCTTCGTATTTTGGAGAAGGATTTCCTGCCGATTTGCAATCGTCAATCATATCTAATGTCCCTCTACCCCAGCGCTCAATTTTGCCACATAAATAAAATATGTTTGCTATTAATGGATTGCGTTGAATCGATGAGTGCTCCTGAGAAAGTTCATTCAAAAGAACTCCTTGAGGTAAAGCACCGATATTAGAAATATTTACACGATCATCATATACTGCAACGGTCATATTACCACCAGCATGGCTATAATCACGATGAACTAAAGCATTAGTGAGCGCTTCGCGCAAAACTTTAAATGGTATTGCCGGAGTTTCTATTCGATGCGACTTGCCCGATTCTATGCGCGCTGCTATAGGCAAAGAAAATGTTAAAAAATCCATTGCTTTATCATATAAATCGAATGCATTTGCTATATATGTTTTAGTATCTTGAAATTCAGATTTATTAATCCCTTTAAAACGAGCGAGCATTACATTACTTTGCATAAATTGCTTGCTTTCCTTTTTGCAAAATAAAATCACCGCGGCATTAGTAAGTTTATCGTCTACCATCAATTTAAGTTTTTTAAGTATCGAAGGCACGCTCTCCGAAATAGCCGATTCTGGCAGCCGCTTTTCAAACACTGCCATACGTATAATTTCTTTTATCCTATTACGGTCAAGATCGACCAATTTACAATTATTTGTTGTTAAATTTTCCCACAATGTTGGATTTTTCTGATTATACAAATAAATATACTCGCCTTGTGACATTCTTCTGGTTGTTGATTGATTACGAATAAACGATCTACCATCATACATATACGGTGCATGAGTTCCAGGTTCGACTGATACAACAATAGCCTGACGATCTTGAGCAACACGCACATATTGCACATCAATTTTTACATGAGGTTCAATTTTGTTAAATTCAGTAGCCAAATCTTTGTATGTCTTATCGGTAATAATCTGCCCAACTATCTGGCCATCATCTTTAACGCCGAAAACAATTTTCCCACCATGAGTGCTGTTTAAAAAAGCGCAAACAGTTTGCATTCCAGCACTCAATCCTCCAGTAGAACTTTTAAATTCTAATCTTTCAGATTCGCCGCGTTTTACAATTGTTTTCAATTGCGCAAGCTTCATAGAGCAATCTTTCTTTATGGAGTAAGAAAAGGATTTTTTTCCAATGCAAGCTGCTGCTTAAGTTGTTGTGATGCAGTCGCAATAACATTTTTTTTAACAGCCGGTTGCGGCGCAACTGGTTGTCGCATAATGGGTTGCTGTGCAACTCTTTGTTCTACAATAAGCTTACGTGATTCAGGGCGATGCCTCTTTGACGAATTCTGGTGTAAAACAGTTGAAACATCTTTCCCATGACACGGAGTAGATTCAAAAACCGTTGTTCCATTTTTTCTAGAAATAATTTTTCTATCTTGCTCATCAACTGCTGGATTACGCGGCCCTCGTCTACGACGTGTTTTTTCTGGACGAACAAAGTCTCCTTTACTTTCAGAAAGATATTCATCAAGCATCTGAGGTGAACTTTGCGTAGGATCGCGGAAAAATAGATATGTTACCGGATCCTTCATTTGATCAAACAGCGAGCCTTCGACCACATCATCATATCCGCCATCGACTTTGTCACGCGTATATTTATTCATGCCAAATCGAGACTTAGGATCGATAATCGTTGGTATAACAAATATAGCAATATTAGTTTTGATAATATTTTTTTGGCTATTGGCAAAAAACCATCGTATAATCGGAATACGTCCTAATAATGGCGTTTCATTATCCGATTCATCATCATCGATTCGTGATAATCCCCCCAGCACTAACATTTGCCCACTGCCCATATTTACATTCGTATGAACTTCACGACTTGTAATAGTATAATCAGTGGCTACAGCAGGATTGGTAAAGTCATTAATAACCACCGATATCTGTAAATTAACACGCTCTAAAGAACTTGCTCGCGGCACGATACTAATCTTTAATGAAGCCGTCACGTCAACAATTTTGGTAATTGCAGCACCACCCTCACCAATCGAAGCGGTATCCTGTTGTCGTTTAATTTGCGAAATCGCTTCTTCACCCTTGCGATTATTTAATAATACAAGATATGGATGTGAAAGTACTTTAACCTCACCAAATGCATTTAACCATTGTAAAAATGTCCAAATTCCCGGCGTTACGGGCGAAGGATCATTAATCGATAAAATCAAAGAACCAGGATTCGCCGTTGTTAACGCTGTTGCCGCACTTGCATTTGGTGCAGGAGGCGTACCTGCAAGCAACATTAAAAGATCGGTTGCCAAATCTGGCGGAGTACTTGGCACCGTGGTTGGATTAACACCCTTTAAAAGCGGCCCCGTTAATTGTGCAGATTGAAACGTGATGCCTGCCGGTAATTGCAAGGTACTTGGATTTCGCGTTTGCGCCCCTAATATCTTGTTATTATTAGCAGTAAAATCAACGATCACCACCTGAATAATAACCTGTTTTTGCGGCACATCTAACTTCTTAATCAATGCTTCAATTCGCTGCCAATCTTGCGTTTTTGCAGCAATAATAAGTCGATTGCCCCCGCGATACACTTTACCTTTCAAAACTGTATCCGTTTTTGCACCCTCAGCTAACTTTGCTGCAGTAACTTGTTCTTCTACTACCGACTCAGCGGTCACCACCACCCCATCAAATCCCTTTGCAGGGCCGCCAGCATGCTCAGTAGTTGCTTGCCCCGATGCACCTAATTGCGCAGAAACAATATTTTTTAATACCGGCGCAAACTGTTCAGCATCAAGATATTGTAGTTCATAATAATGCAAAATTGACCGACCAGACTCGATAGCAACATCAAGATATTCTTGCACAAATTCTATCACTCGTTCAACAGCAGGCTCTTTACCCATAACAATCAAGGAATTAGTACGATTATCTGCAACAATTTTTGTACCGGCAGAAAAATATAACCCTGTTTCCGTTTTAACACGCGCTTCTCCACCGGTCGTAGCAATAATTTGCGTTTGTAACAGTGCCGCAACAGTCGATGCAGAAGAGTTAAAAAGGCGAACCGATCGAATAATATCACGAATACCCATATCATCAAGCTCAAGAATCATATTCATTGCAGCTTTAATATTACTCGCCTTATCCGAAATAATTACCGCATTCGATTTTGTATCAAAATTATAATTACGATTCGGCGATAACATATCATTAAGAATAAGATTCAAAGGCTCCGCACCTTGTGGAGCATTTGGCACCCGTAAATTCTTCAGATAATAAACAACTTGTATTCGGCCGTCATCAGGAAGATCTTTTGGAGCAACAGAGACAAACAATGGCAATGTTTCACGAGCAATGTTTGGATCATTTTTTACAATACTATAAAACTCGCCATGTGGCACTAACCCATAGCCAGCAAGATCCAACAAGCTATTAAAAAGGCGAACTGCTTCAGCTAATGGCACACGATGGGGTAATTTAAACGTTATTTTTTGAGTAATGGCATTTGCACCATACGGCATAATGATATTAATATTCTGTAATGTAGCAAAATCATTGATAATTCTCGTCAAATCTTCATTATCATAATTGATCTCTATTAAGCCAGTTTGCTGTTTACGTTTTTTCTTTTTTTCAAAATCTTGTTCTTTTTTTACTCCAACTTTATTCTCAGCATTTGCTTGCGTAGACAAAGTCTGTTCCTTCTTTTGCCCTGATTTTGTTTGAGTAGACGATTCTTGCGGCATCACTGCCGCTGCAGCAGCAGTTGTTAAAGATTCTGGAGTAACAGCTGATTGCTCCTGCTCAACTGCAACTGGCTGCTCTTCTTCTTTTTTTATCACAGGAGCTTCAATGACTGGCATTTTAATCGATTCAGCAATTGCAGAAGGATGAACAACGCCTGGCAATACAACAGATTCTGATGCATTACCCATAGATGGATTAATACCTGCCTGTTGAGCTATTGGAGCAATGGGATTTGCCTGCGCAACTGGTTGCTGCGAGGCAGCTAACTGCGAAGCAACCACCTGCAAAACAGTTATTTCGGTAATTGAAGTGTAGAGACATAACCAAAAACTCAAAATTATACATGATTTAATTATATTCATGATTCTACACTTTCTTGTCTTATGTTGTCGCTGCTGCTTCAAACGTAGCTATCACAAGAGATACATCAATCGTTGGCGTATTACGCGATTTAGTAATCTTTAAATCCTTAATGTATACTCGCTCATTCTGTTCAATCACCATCAACAGATTTATTAATTGCTTCATATTCATACCGGTAAAACTGGCGTCAAGTTTAATTTCCGAATACCCATCAACCAAATCATGGGATGAAATTTCAGGGTCTTTGCTCATCAATGAAGCAAGATTTAATGATTGCAAAACTGATGCAAGATATTGTTTAATTTTAAAATTTTTATCTTGTTCTAAAATTTCAGCCACTTTTGCCTGTTGCTGCAATACCGCATCATATTGCTCTAAAATTACTCGAGCAGCCTCCCGCTGTTGATTAACATGATGCAATCGTTTTTGTAGCTGTGAAATATTACTATAATAGCGATACATAAAAATTCCAACAAACAACAATATTACCGAACCGGTGATTACCATAAATCGTTGCTGTTCTTTTTCATCAAAGCTTTTAATAAAATCGATAATTTTATTGAAACCCAACATTAGGATTCTTCTCCATACGATTTATCTAGGGTAATTTTGATGGTAAATTTCAAATCTTGAGGTCGCGATACTGATGTAAACATTTTTGATCGTCCCAGCTCTTCCTCAAGATTACGCAATGCTTCAAAATTTTTAACTTGCCCTTCAAGCATCATTGTAGCAGTATCTTCACTAATCGTTAACAACCGCATATCTAATCCTAATGATTCGCGATTAATACGAGTACTCAATTCTTGTAAATATGCTAAAAATGAAAACTTATCCGGACTTGCCAATGAGAACCAAATATCTTTTTTCTTTGCGACCTCTGCACGCGCAATATTATTTACTGAGTCAAGCGTAACGGGAGCAGCCTTTCTGCCACGCTCAACCGGTATTACCAAATTTAACTTTTGTTTTAAATAATTAATAGCTTCTGTTTCAGAAGCAGTGATCTCTTTTTGCAAGCTTCGCTGCGTCATCATAGAATTTATTATTATTGCAGTAAAAACAAATACAACTAAGACAGATGCTGCAATTAATTGTTTTGCTATAATTGCACGTAGTTGCTTATTTTCCGCTTCTTGATTGAGATTTACATCGACGGTGAGCGCTGGCGACAATGCACATGCTAATGGTACGATAAACTCATTTGAAAGCCCATTTTTAGATTGTACATGACCAGTATGCAAAATTTTATTTACCGTTAATACATCACACGGTATACCAAGCTTTTTCGCTATATAATCTGATAATCCAGAAATATCTACCCCTTGGCCACATAAAACAATCTTTTGAACTTTGCGCGATGGTATTTTTGCGTAAAAGCTCTCAAGGGTCATGGCGATTGCATGCAAAAGTCTATCTAATACCTGACGTACTGCAGATTCTTCAATATTAATGTGAACACCGTCGCGCCTCGCTCCGTCGTGTACATCGGCACCTTGCACGTCATAAAAACCTCCCGGCAAAACACGAGTGATTGTTAAAGAATTTTCTACAATAAACCCTAATCGCGTGCTATGTGAACTTATGTTAAGCAACAGCGTTGCTTGATCATTATGTCCAGGTATCGACGCATACAATCCATACAACTCAATCAAATCTGTCGTAACTTTTGGAGTTATGCCATTTTTAGCTGATGGCAATTTTATTAAGGAAAAAATTTTTAAATAATCCTGCAGCGTATCACGACGCACCGCCATGGTAAGCATATAAGCCATTTTTGAAGCTACATCTTTACGAATAACAAAACTATCAATAACCGCTTGATCGAGTGAGAATGGCAGCGCGGCTTCAATTTCAAAAGGAACAATCATTTTCATGCGCTGCAAGCTCATTAAAGGGATCGTAATTTCTTTAAAAATAACGTATGAGCTTGAAATCGATGCAATAATTTCAGTATATGACCCAACTTTTTCCATAACTATTTGCAACGCTCGTGCTGCACGTTCAGCAAAAGTAACTACAGAATCTTCGATAATCGGCTCTTTAATAAGTTGCTCAATCACACGAGTTTTACCATGCGCTTTTATCACGGCAGCAAGTACATAGGTATCCGTAATTTCAATACCTACGGTACGCTTGGTAAAAAGATAAAAAGAACCAATTTTTTCTGGAAAAAAAATATTTTGTATCATTTCTGGTTCCTTAATCAAATTTTTTCAGTCCACGAAAATCTTAAATTTCTTTAATCCGACAAAGATGCTGCAATTGAACCCCTACGTGGTCGCGCAGCTTCTTCATTCGTAACAGGTTCTCGCACATCTCTATGTTCTTCGATTCTTTCCTGTATCAATCTCCCTTTAGGTGACCGCCGCAACGAATCTACTGAAATCGTCGGCACTTTGCCAGTTTCAATTCTGCGTTCAATAATATCTTTTTCAACTATTTTTTTTGGCTCACCGATTGATTGCGTTTCTTGCAAAGCTCCACGCCGCTTGTGCTCAAATTCTTCTGCCGCTGTTGCTACTTGTGTTACATATTTTTCACGCGTTGCTGCAAACTCATCGAGATATTTACCTTCAAGATCTTGCGCATCTTGAAAGAATAAACGATGAATTGGATCACGCAACTGATTCGTATTACGAACTTGTTCAATAATTTCTTTCGAATCTAATAATTTCGATCGCGTAAAATGATTTGCATTTTGTATGTCAGCTGGAGCAATAATCTCGGGCAAAATTAAAATCAAAAGACTCGTCTTATCGATTTGTTTATTCTTATTCTTAAATAACCAGCCCAATAAAGGAATGCTTCCTAAAATAGGAACATATGAATAGGTCACCCTTGTTGTTTCTCGAATCACACCGCCTAATGCCAATACTTCATTATCTGCAACAATCACCGATGATTCAACATGCCTTGTTGTACGATTACCGGCTGTAATAGTTATATCAGTCTCGGGAGTATCAAAATCATCCAAATCAACGGCAACATCCAACATGATAAGCCCATCCTTGCTGATCTGTGGCGTAATACGCACACTTAAATTTGCCGCCATATCAGTAAATGTATTGACATTATTTGTTGCAGAAATCTGTGCGTTAATCACCCGCCTTATTTGACCAAGCGTAAATTGCGCTGGATATTTATGTGTCGTCACTAAAAATGGATTTGCCAACACTGTTGCTTGTGTATACGTTTGCAACATATTTAATAAACCCCACACACCAAACTGATCGATACCAAGTGTTACCAAAGTTGATCCCACGGGTTGCGCAGTTGCTAAATTTATAAGATCTCCCAAAAGACGCGTCGCTCCCGTGCCATTAGGGTTTTCTGAAATAGGAGTATTTGCTGGCGCTAAACCCGAAGTTTGAAAATTAAAATTACCAACTTGAGGAGCAACAACTCCAACCGGCACCTTATTGCGCCACTGGATACCTAATGCTTTTTGATCACTCATAACAACCGATATAATAAAAACTTTCAAAGCAACCTGTGGCTGCTCGATATCTAATTTTTGCAAAAGTTCATTCACCTTAGAATAATCTTCATAATCGGCATTGATTACCAGGCTATTTGTTGTTTTTTCAGGAGTAATCGACATTGGTCGTAAATATTTATCATTATCACGAACGCCGCCAGCTTTAGCAGCTTCTGATTGCGGCTGAAATTGAACAACCTCATTTAAAATCTTTGCCGTTGCTTCAGCATCTAAATATTTTAATTTATACGTATACAGCGGAACATCAGGGGTAGTATCTTGCGGATCAACGATATTGGTGATGAAATTAGTAATTTTTTGAATAGATTCACGTGGACCTAAAATAATTAACGAATTGGTGCGTGGTTCTGGTATGACCCGAACATTATCAGAAAAATAATCTGTTGTTGATGTTTTACGTCCGCCAAGTAAGCGCGCCGCAAGCCCCTGTGACGCATCTTTTTTAGCAAGAGCCTCATATAATCCTGCCGCCTTACTCGCATCAGTATGTCGCAATTTAACCACAGCAAGCGCTTCTGGTGCATTGGATTGATCCAATTCTTTAACAACAGCAAGCATCGCTTTAATATTTGCCGCTTTATCTGTTATTAAAATTGCATTCAGTTCAGGAATTGGAATCAATGAAGGCGCAGAAATACTCTGCATCGATCCAATAACATTTTTAATAACATCAAGGCTTGTATTTTCTACAAAATAGACATATCGTATGCGCGTATCATTGTTAGGAATCAATGTAGGATCAACGCCAATAAATGTTGGCAATGGAGACTTAACAGCAGCATTGGGAGCCTTAGGGTCTTGTGATGGTGCAAGTTTATATATATTTTTACCAGGACCAGGAACAGGTGTTAATCCAGCCATATCTAAAAAGGCAACGAATAAATTCCACGCCTCTTTTTTACTTAACGGGCTATGAGTTTTAAAAGAAATTTTAGTACCCATGACACTTTTGCCACCTTGCGGCAACGGCTGGATACTATCATCTAAAATAAAAACTACATCAAACTGTTGCTCAACATATTTTATCAATGCCGATAGTTCAGCATTTTCAAATAAAAACTCGATCATATCGCCCGAAGTATCATGTTCCCAAGGATTTAAATAATTATCCAAATACATCGATGTCGTTGCCATGCTATCATCGCTTTTTTCATCATCAGCAAGCCATGACATATCATCAGCCGCAGTAGGCTCAACGGGACCTTCTGAAATACCATCATCAAGCAATGTTGGTTGCCTCACTACTTTTGGTTGGGCTGGTGGCGCAACGACATCTTTTTTATTTTTACGACTACGCTTATTCTTTTTTGATTTTATCTTAACATCACCGGGAACAGGCGCCTGTTTTTGCACTTGAACAACTTTTCCTGATTCAACAGTAACAGGTTGGTTGGCAACCAGTTGAGGCGGGTTCGCAATTTTTTCAGCAGATACCTGGGTCGCATTTGGTGTAATAACTGGAGCATCCTTTGCAGCCGCAATAGCATTACCAGAAGCATCTGCCGCAGCACCAAAATTTGTCTGAACAGCTGTAACTATAAAAAATAACAAACTATATATACGTATCATAAACATGCTTCGGATTTCCATCGTTCTTTGTATATCCCACATCTGCGTTAATCCTCAAAATCCTACGCTTAATTTTGCGTTTGTTCTGGCGCCTGCTGCAATAACGATTTACGTCCGCCGTGATTCAACATCGCTTTTCTATCACGTTCTTCAGTTTTTTTTATCGTATTTATATATTGCGGCACCTGTTCAATAGTTGCACTGGCAGCAACCGACTCTTCAGATATTTGTTGCTGGGCCGGCTTAAATGTTGCGATCATCGGTTGAGGCTCTCTATCGATTTCTTTTAAAAACTGTTGTAAAACATACTGATATTTTTGCTCTTGTCCATGACGAATTATGGTGACCGTAATAGTTTGCCCCGCATCAAGATCCTTGATACCGTTATAAATCGCTACACGCTCTTTTGTTGAAGTAGTTGGCATATCATTAATCATAGTAATAATGTCGCCTTGCTGCAATCCAAGTAACTGCCCAATAGAATTGTTTGCAAATTTACCTACGCGTATTCCCAAACTCTTGCCTTGATAAAATGCCGTTGTCATATCAAGTATATCAATAAACTGCGCAATATTGGTAATGCGTTGTGTAAATAATTCAGGATATACAACATACTCAGTATCAGAAATTTTTCTTACTACCGCATCCCATGAATCTTTTTGATTATACAGCTGATCATTTTTTGCTTCATCATGTGTTACAAACAATGTTTCTTGTTGCCCATTTGATCGTATAAACATTACTTTATGATTATCGATATGTATAATTTCTGCATCTTGCACCTTATCGCCTAGTTTATATAAAGCCTCTTTTTTCGTTTTGTTATCGGCAATAATAACTTGGCTATTCAATTCATTGGTAGAATAAAAAATACCTTTTAAAGTTATTGCTAATGGTGGTAAAAATTGAGGAGCCTGCGGTTGTGAAGGAGTAAATACTTTTGATCGTGGTGGTGATGGAATAGTAATTAATGGTCGTTCAGCAATTACTTGAGGCGGCTTTTGTTCTATAACCGTTCCAAATAAATCATTTTTATAAATCAAAGATGGATCAATCGAAGGGACTCTACTTTCCGAAGGCCTTTGAACCGATACAGACGCAAGAGATTTTCGCATCGGTTTTGCAGGACGAAATACAAGGCTTGTTGTTACAAGTCCCAAGAAAAGAATGGCTAAGGCGCTATTTAAAATCCATAATGGACTTATCATCTAATTTCCTTTGGACTGCATAAACAACAGTTACACGTACGAATATACTTGCGTCTTGCTAAACTTTTGTCAAGAAAAAACTACGGTGTTTTAAGAGATGCAATAATTTTACCAATAATAGCATCAACCGATATATTAGCCGAATCAGCTTGATATGTCGTTGCAATTCTATGTCGCAAAACAGGATACACTATTGCTTTAACGTCATCAGGTGTAACAAAGTGACGTTTTTTCAAAAAAGCATAGGCACGGGCCGCTTGGTATAATGCAAGTGTCGCACGTGGTGATGCACCATATGCGATATATTCTTTTAAATCTCCAAGATGATAACTTTCAGGAGTCCGTGTTGCAAATATAATATCAAGAATGTAATCAAGAATTTTTTCATCGACATAAATATTTTCAATGCATGCACGTGCTTTAAATATATCCTCTTTATTTAAAACTTGATGAACAAGACGCGCTCCATGTGCCGTCCGGACCACTTCCTTTTCTTCAATTTTTGATGGGTAATGCACAATTAATTTAAATAAAAATCTATCAACTTGTGCTTCTGGTAAGCGATAGGTACCTTCCTGTTCAACAGGATTCTGCGTTGCAAATACCAAAAATGGTTCATCTAACTTATATGTTGAATTACCAATGGTTACTTGATGTTCTTGCATAGCTTCAAGCAATGCGGCTTGAACTTTTGCAGGAGCGCGGTTAATTTCATCCGCTAAAATAAGATTCGCAAAAATAGGTCCTTTACGCGTTTCAAACTCTAATGTTTTTTGATTGAAAATTAAGGTACCAATTAAATCGGAGGGCAATAGATCCGGAGTAAATTGAATCCGTTTAAAACTCAGCCCAATCGCACTCGTGACCGCCTTTACAATCGTTGTCTTCGCAACTCCGGGCACACCCTCCAAAAGCACATGTCCATCACATAAAATAGCAATAATAATATTTTGTATCGTATCCTGATGACCAATGATAACTTTATGAATTTCAGAACTTAAATACTGAAAACGAGAACTTTCTTCTTGAATGGCATTTCGCAATTCATTCGTTTGATCTAATTTAATATTATCCATCGTTGTTCACTCTATAAAAAACTAAACCTTATTTTTGCAAACATCAGTTTAGCATTCTTGCTATTTCTGACAAATATTATTTTAATAAATCTCTTCAGGAACTTGATGAGGCTGCTTTGCCCATACTATAGCTTCGCTATTTATGGGACCCGATGCAACTGTGCTCCCAGCCTGCAGGATACAGACCGTTCGCCCTGAGCGAGCGTCAGCGAGTCGAAAGCCGACCTTGGGGAGGCGATGGGTACGAACGGCCTCAAAAAAAAGTTTCGCAAGAGATCTAATGGCATCAATTACAAGATCTCCTTAATAAGATCTCCCTAATTCACGATTAAAAACCCTCAACACAGCATAGACGATTTACGATGTTGTTTACAGTGAAATCAGATCCAGACTCATAATTAATTATCAAACTGAATTAATTATTATTGTAGCATTTTTATTTATTTATGTTGATTTAAAATTTCCTTGCAATTGCTTAAAATTCCTGTATGATAATAAAGTAATTAATTATTTTTTTTATATTTCAAACACAAGGAATCAAGATGAAGCTACAACTTTTAACTATCTCGTTACTATTTACATTAAGCAGCAGTTTAAGCCGCTGCATGGGCCATGCAGTCCAACAAACACGGGCGATCAATGCTTACATGGCAGCAGAATTTGCCAAAATTCAAGAGAATGAGAAAAGAGGCAAAGAGGCGGTCGACGCAGGAAGTAAAACTGACAAACCTCGTAATGATATTTATTTAGAGGCTGTAACGACAATCCCCGAATTACAACAAATAATTCGCGAATATTGCATTCATCCAATTGATTACATGTTAGTAACAATGCGTAAAACTGAGTTACAATTGCCGAAAGAAAACCGGGTGAATACCTTAAAATTAGCTCCCAATGGAACTATTTTTGCTATCATTTTCGATGAAGCTGCACTCGGCCTTGTCGTATACAAAACTTGGAAAAATGACCTTAGCCCCTTACATCGCAGTGATTCACTCGGTATAAACCTCTTTGCCATGCTGCCCGATGGCACAGTGGCTATGGGAATTGATAATGGAATAACTTTATGGAAGCCTGACAATACATTTACACCGCATCCAAATATTCATACTGATAAAGTCATCGCCATAGCATCGAATGATTCAGGGGCCATTATTACTGGATCTGACGATAAAACCGCCCACGTTTTAAAACCCGATGGTTCCTCATTTACATTAAAAGGACATGCCGCTGCTGTAAAAGCTGTTGCAATTAATAATCATGGAATAATGGTAACTGCTCATGATAAAACTGCATGCATATGGAAAGCCGATGGTTCAAAATTAGTTGATCTCAACAATCATAACGATGCAATCACATTTGTAGCAATCAATGATCACGGAACTATTGTTACTCGATCTGACGAAATACAGTTTGAAGAACGTCGTCTCAAGCATTCTGCAGAAAGCTATCTTGTTGCAGATATTTTTACCATTTCAACTATTCACATCTGGAATGCTGATGGATCGCTCAATTATACATTGCCAGCGCAACGCGAACAAGCGCCAAAAAGCACAATTACTCTTATGCCAGATGATTCTATTCTCATCACATTGAACCCGGTATGTAAAATTTTTCGAAATGGTTTTCAAAAAAGTGAACCATTATTTCCTTGTACATGCAACGCTATCAATTCATCTGGTGAAATCATCCTGGCTCGTTCGCTTGATCCACGAATAATACGCATATCACCCGATCAAAAAGTAGAAAAATCTCTAAGCTCATTAACTCTTGAACAATTAAATCAATTACCGACGTTTATAAAAATCCT
>Ga0206997_10071_pt1 | contig 30058 bp, 29 predicted proteins | sample Alteio_BWMinCont_3_FD_153478 | JGI IMG/M metagenome (GOLD analysis project Ga0206997, IMG submission 153478) | Enriched cells from forest soil in Barre Woods Harvard Forest LTER site, Petersham, Massachusetts, United States -... | ecosystem: Environmental > Terrestrial > Soil > Temperate forest >...
TGCGGCAACTGTTAATTGATGTTTTTATCATGTAATTATGCCCATAATAAGTTCTATGCTTATTGTGGGCATTTGCATTACTATGGTAAATATTGGGGTATTTAAAATAAAAGGGGGCGTGTATGAATGAAAAAGTTTTTTGTTTGCGCAAGCGTAATCTTGTAGTAATGGCGCTTTTAACGGTGGTTACCTGCGGATTGTATTATATTTATTGGTCGGTAGTTACCAAAGGGGAGTTGGTATGTATGGGGGCAAAAATTCCAACGGCATTTTTGGTGATTATCCCTTTCGCCAATTTTTACTTTTGGTATAAATATTCCGAAGGATTTGTGCATTGTTTGCAAAAGACAAGTGATCCAGTAAGCTATTTTATTTTACTTGCGCTGTTACCATTTATCGGCATGTTCATTGTGCAATCAAAGATGAATGCAGCGATAAGTAAGCAGGAGGCTTGCTGTTGTCGTCAGACGAAATAACATTGAAACGTCATGCCATGGCGCTGAATTAATGCCAATTTCTTAAGTTGCGGCAATTTGTGCTGCATGTTGAGATTTTATATCTTTATCTGATGACGGTTTTGCATTCATATAGCTATAAATACCATATGCCGCAACTAAAGCTCCAGCAGCTAAAAGGAGATTGTGGTTGGATGGAGAAGAACTTGGGGCGGATATGAATTGTTTTGCCAGGTTGCGTTTTTCTTGAGTATCATGCGAGCAGCGCATTTTTTCAAACTTTTCAGGTTCCATTACTTTGGGCTCTCCGCCTTCGTAATCAGCCCCCATAAAGATCGTTACATAATGCTTACCTTCTTTTTCAAAGATATCATTTGTCATTGTAATCACACCAATATCCTTGAGATGCAACCCCGTTTCCTCAAGAACTTCACGACGAGCGCACGCTTCAAATGATTCCCCAAATTCAAAATGCCCTCCCGGTGGACACCAAGTACCGGCGCCAAGCCCACCTTTTCTTTTTCCAAGCAAAGCTTTTCCATCTTTAAATATTAAAACGCCAAGACCAACCTGTGGCCGTTTATCAACATTCATGCAAAATCCTTTAATAGTGCTGCTCTTGTTATCTGTCAATTATCAATTATATACGAGAAAATGTCATAAATAAAAAAATTCCGCGATTATCTCGCGGTTTGCACATGATTTAAAAACTTTTAATCAAAATATATTTATAGCTATATATCTCTCTCGCGTTGTAATAAAAAATTCCTAAACGGCAAGAACAATGGGTGCGGCAGCTTGTCAAAATCAAACCATTGCCAGCCATCACATTTTTCGGGCTCTGCAAGTTTCGGCTCGCCGGCAACATAATCGGCATACATTACCACGGTGATATAGTGCATACCATCTTCAATTGCCACATTGTTTGTTGCAAAGCCTTGAACGACGTTTTTACACGCAAGGCCTGTTTCTTCAAACAACTCACGCCGCGCGCACGCTTCAAATGTTTCTCCAAAATCCAGACTTCCACCAGCAGGGCTCCATGTCCCATGGCCAATCGAATTCTTCCGCTTACCTAACAATATCTTGTCTCCTTTTGTTAATACAACAATAACGCCAATACCTATCTGTTTTTTATTCATGAAACCTCACTTATTTAAAATGGTTAATACGTCTTTATTTCTACACAACAAACAAAAAAACCCCGAGATGATTAATCTCGAGGCTCTTACTAAAATCTGATACAATCCAACTCGCTGCAACGCAATTACTAACGCAACTACCATGGAAATAAGAATAAAAACATGCTTATTCTTACCACTATCTAGATCTAAAATTTCTTTTTTGTTTAATTTGTCTCTTATAATTCTCATTAATTGTATTATAACACAAAAATTAAACTTCGTCAAAAATAATTACCTACAATAAAAAAGCCCCGAGATTTTGTCTCGAGGCTCTAATATAAACCTGGCATAACCTACTCTTCCAGCTCGTCTCCAAGCAAGTACCATCGGCGCTGTAAGCTTAACTGCTGTATTCGGAATGGGAACAGGTGTTTCCTCACAGCTATCTACACCAGGAAATTTTTCAAAATTTCTCTTGTCCTGAAATATCTGTAAACATGATAGCTTTATAATTTTTCTTTAGTAATTCAAAAGCGACTAAAACATTCGATCTATTAGTACTGGTTAGCTCAATGCATTACTACACTTACACACCCAGCCTATCAACGTCGTAATCTTCGACGGATCTTATTTACAACCTTACGGCTGTAAGGGATATCTAATCTTGAGGCAAGTTTCCCACTTAGATGCTTTCAGCGGTTATCTTTAATGAGCTTAGCTACCCAGCTTGCTTTTGGTAAACAACTGGAACACCAGAGGCTCACTCATTCCGGTCCTCTCGTACTAGGAACAAGCCCTCGCAAATATCCTACGCCCACGACGGATAAGGACCGACCTGTCTTACGACGGTCTGAACCCAGATCACGTAACGCTTTAATTGGCGAACAGCCAAACCCTTGGGACCTTCTCCAGCCCCAGGATGCGTTGATCCGACATCGAGGTGCCAAACTTCCTCGTCGATATGGACTCTCAGAGGAAATCAGCCTGTTATCCCCGGCGTACCTTTTATCCATTGAGCAATGGCCCTTCCATAAGGAACCACTGGATCACTAACTCCTGCTTTCGCATCTGCTCGACTTGTAGGTCTCGCAGTTAAGCTCCCTTGTGCGTTTACGCTCAACCGACGATTTCTATTCGTCTTGAGGGAACCTTTGAATGCCTCCGTTACAATTTAGGAGGCGACCACCCCAGTCAAACTGCCCACCAGACACGGTTCTCCGCCCGGATTACGGTACGAAGTTAGATTTCTAAACTAATAAGAGCGGTATTTCAAGATTGACTCCATGACAGCTAGCGCCGCCACTTCAAAGTCTCCCGCCTATCCTACACATATCAGTCCAAAAATCAATGTCAAGTTGCAGTAAAGGTGCACGGGGTCTTTCCGTCCAGTCGCGGGTAACCAGCATTTTCACTGGTACTACAAATTCACTGAGTCTATCATTAAGACAGCGCCCAACTCGTTACGCCATTCATGCAGGTCGGAACTTACCCGACAAGGGATTTCGCTACCTTAGGACCGTTATAGTTACGGCCGCCGTTTACCGGGGCTTCAATTCAATGCTTTGCCTTACGGCTGACATCTCCTATTAACCTTCCGGCACTGGGCAGGCGTCAGGCCCTATACATCCACTTACGTGTTAGCAGAGCCCTGTGTTTTTGTTAAACAGTCGGTTGGGCCTCTTTGTTGAAACCTGTCAATGCATTCAATTTCTTTACTAACATCGCAGGTACCTCTTATCCCGAAGTTACGAGGCCAGTTTGCCGAGTTCCTTAATGATAGTTATCTCAACGCCTGAGCATTTTCAGCCCGTCTACCTGTGTCGGTTTGCGGTACGATTACTTTTATACTCGCTAGAAGCTTTTCTAGTCAGCGTAGGATCAGCTCAATATAATTAACCACGAGGATTAATAATACCCGTCATGTTTCAGAGTTATGATTCTGCGGATTTACCAACAGATTCCTCCTTTACACTTAGCTTGGCAACCAAACGCCAAGTCAGCCTACCTTCCTGCGTCACTCCCTCGCTCAAACGTATATTAGCAGTGCAGGAATATTTAACCTGCTGTCCATCGCCTACTCCAATTGGCCTCGGCTTAGGTGTCGACTAACCCTGAGTGGATAAACCGTTCTCGAGGAAACCTTAGACTTACGGCGAACAGGAATCTCACCTATTTTTTCGTTACTTATACCAACATGCTCACTTCTCTAGCCCATCACCTGTCCTTACGGTCAAGCTCGTATCTGCTAGAGAACGCTCCCCTACCCCTGCATCCAAAGATGCAAGCCATAGCTTCGGTAATTCGCTTAGCCCCGTTCGTTTTTTAGCGCAGAAACACTTGACCAGTGAGCTGTTACGCTTTCTTTAAAGGATGGCTGCTTCTAAGCCAACCTCCTGGCTGTCTGTGTATCCCCACCTCTTTTACCACTGAGCGAATATTTAAGGACCTTAGCTGATGGTCTGGGCTGTTTCCCTCTCGACTACGAAGCTTATCCCTCGCAGTCTGCCTCCTGCCTTCTAACATAATGGTATTCAGAGTTAGTAAAAATCCGGTAAGCTTGCGCCCCCAAGAATTTAAACTGTGCTTTACCCCCACTATGCATCAGACAAGGCTATACCTAAATATATTTCGGGGAGAACCAGCTATATCCCAGTTTGATTAGCCTTTCACTCCTATCCACACCTCATCCGAGCAGTTTTCAACCTACACCGGTTCGGACCTCCATCACATGTAACTATGATTTCATCCTGGACATGGATAGCTCACTAGGTTTCGGGTCTATATTGTACTACTAATCGCCCTATTCAGACTCGCTTTCGCTACGGCTCCGTTCTTTCAAAACTTAACCTTGCAATACACTATAACTCGTTGGCTCATTATGCAAAAGGTACGTGGTCGCGCATACTTATACCGCGCTTCCACCGCTTGTAGACAATCGGTTTCAGATTCTATTTCACTCCCCTCCCGGGGTTCTTTTCACCTTTCCCTCACGGTACTCGTTCACTATCGGTCATCAAGAAGTATTTAGTCTTACCCAATGGTCTGGGCAGATTCCTGCAGAATTACACGTGCTCTACAGTACTTGGGTGTCGATATTCATCTCCTTATCAATTTTTCGCTTACAGGGCTGTCACCTTCTATGGCTGTTCGTTCCAGAACGATTCAACTAAATTAATAATTTCAATGCCGAGAGCTGTTTCTTCGGACATATCAATCCCGCTACCCCAATAATACAACGCAAACAGGCTATCACGTATTATTAGTTTGGACTTTTCCCCTTTCGCTCACCACTACTGAGGGAATCACTTTGTTTTATATTCCTAGCGCTACTTAGATGTTTCAGTTCACGCCGTTCGCCCTTCTACTCTATGTGTTCAAGCAGAAGTACTTAGGGTTTACCTAAGTGGGTTTCCCCATTCGGAAATCTCCGGATCACAGCTCGTTAGACAGCTTCCCGAAGCTTATGGCAGTCTACCGCCTCCTTCATCGCCTCTTGATGCCAAGGCATCCACCAAAAGCCCTTTTCAATTAATCACAAATCTTACTAATCTTAACTCTCGTGAGTTTGTAGTTTTTAGGACTATCATGCTTACAAATATTTCAAAGAACAAGAAATTTTTATAATTATGCTCAACTATATTTATTGAAAATGTGCGAAATTTATCTAAGAAATGTAAAATCAATTATCAACCAAATCATCAAACTGACATCTGGCCTGCCAGTCATTTCCGCAGGAAAATTTAATACAAGACAACCGTGAAATACATACCAGTCCAGCCTACGCTTATCCGGGCCTTCCGGCTCGGCAAGCTACGGCGGACAGCCCGCGCTTTCAATTTACTCTTAATATAATCTTAATTCCTTTAAAAAATGGCTCTGCCAGCCGAAGCCTTGGCGCAGGCTGGTGGAGATGATCGGAGTCGAACCGATGACCTTCCGCTTGCAAAGCGGACGCTCTACCAACTGAGCTACATCCCCTTACTTTTTATAAACAAAGGAGGATGCCCTGGTGGGCCTAAGTCGACTCGAACGACTGACCTCCCCGTTATCAGCGGGGTGCTCTAACCAACTGAGCTATAGGCCCAGCATTTTTAATTAAAGCCTATGAATCCTAAAATTAATGAAAAACACACCAAAGTTTAATTTAATCAATCTCCCTCGAAAGGAGGTGATCCAGCCACAGGTTCTCCTACAGCTACCTTGTTACGACTTCACCCCAATCACTCCCCACACCTTAAACATCCGCCCCCCTTGCGGGTTAGCTAAAATGACTTCGGGTGCAGACAGCTTTCATGGTGTGACGGGCGGTGTGTACAAGGTCCGAGAACGTATTCACCGCGCCATTCTGATACGCGATTACTAGCGATTTCAACTTCATGAGGTCGAGTTGCAGACCTCAATCTGAACTTAGATTGGCTTTTTGGGATTAGCTTACTCTTACGAGCTCGCAACCCTTTGTACCAACCATTGTAACACGTGTGTGGCCCTAGGCATAAGGACCATGCGGACTTGACATCATTCCCACCTTCCTCCTGGTTTCCCAGGCAGTCCCATTAGAGTGCTTTCTTGCGAAATTGCAACTAACGGCAGGAGTTGCGCTCGTTAAAGGACTTAACCCAACATCTCACGACACGAGCTGACGACAGCCATGCAGCACCTGTGTATCTGTCCTAGCTTACGCCAGGAAAACTGTATTTCTACAGCGGTCAAATACATGTCAAGCCTAGGTAAGGTTCCTCGTGTAGTGTCGAATTAAACCACATGTTCCACCGCTTGTGCGGACCCCCGTCAATTCCTTTGAGTTTTAATCTTGCGACCGTACTCCCCAGGCGAATCACTTAACGCGTTAGCTCCGACACTAGCCATGCAAGCACGACTAACGTCTAGTGATCATCGTTTACAGCGTGGACTACCAGGGTATCTAATCCTGTTTGCTCCCCACGCTTTCGTGCATGAACGTCAGAAATGGACCAAGAAGCTGCCTTCGCCATCGGTGTTCCCCTCGAGATCTACGCATTTTACCGCTACTCCGAGAATTCCACTTCTCTCTTCCATCCTCTAGCCCACCAGTTTCTACTGCTTGCTCCCAGTTAGGCCAGGAATTTTAACAGTTGACTTAATAAGCCGTCTGCGCACCCTTTACGCCCAATCAATCCGAATAACGCTTGCACCCTTCGTATTACCGCGGCTGCTGGCACGAAGTTAGCCGGTGCTTTCTCTGATGGTACCGTCATTTCGCAGTTTTATTAGAACTGCGCCTTTCTTCCCACCTAACAGAAGTTTACAATCCGAAGACCTTCATCCTCCACGCGGCGTCGCTGCGTCAGGCTTTCGCCCATTGCGCAAAATTCCCCACTGCTGCCTCCCGTAGGAGTCTGGACCGTATCTAAGTTCCAGTGTGACCGTACACCCTCTCAGGCCGGTTAACCATCATCGCCTTGGTAGGCCTTTACCCCACCAACTAGCTAATAGTACGCAAGCTCGTCCTTCAACGACAGCAAAGAGGCCGCCTTTCTCCCCGTAGGGACGTATGCAGTATTAACCTCGATTTCTCGAGGGTATCCTTCACTGAAGGGTAGATTCTCACGCGTTACTCACCCGTTCGCCGCTGTACTCAATCCGAAGACCTTTCTCGCTCGACTTGCATGTGTTAGGCACGCCGCCAGCGCTCATTCTGAGCCAGGATCAAGCTCTCCATCACAAAATTAATTCATATAATAACAGGAATTCATAGGCTGATTTTATAAATCTTATTTGCACATTTCAAAGAGCTAAAATTTTTTACCAACTACTCTAAAAAAGCTTTTTTCGCCTTCTCGATTTCGACTCTTCAACTTAAAGTCTTTTAAAATTATAAACGTTAATTTAAAGAAGTCAAACTTTTTTTACGATTATTTTATATCGAAAAATCAACATTTTTAAATCGTCAAACGCTAGCTGAATTTTACACCAAGAGTGCAAGGTCATTGAAGCTTAAAATATCGACCAGGTCGCGATTTACGTGTTATTCAAAAGAGCTTTCACTTAATTAACAGAGCTAAGTATAACGCACCAATAAACACTGTCAACATTTTTTCTAACTTTTTTACGCTTAAATTTAATTTTTCACAAATTCTTTGAAATTTTCAATTATTAAGCAAAGGTGAAAGTATATGGTATACTGTTCCCAAAATTACGATATATACCTTATAGTGAGCGCGGCATGCTTATTGATGAATTAAAAGATCAACTCAAAACCACCGAATCGGATATAGCCACCATCAAAACTTTCTGGCAAAACTCAAAGCTTGATGAGACATATCATACCTTAAAAACAACCAGCCTTGAAGAAACATTTTGGCAAAATCCCCAACAAGCTTCCATTTCTAAAGAGTTGCAACGCCTGACGCTCATTAGGGAGCAATATGTAACGATAGTAAAAGTTGATCAAGAGTTGCCTGAACTCATCAATCTATTTGAAGATGATGAGCAGGAGCTCAAAAAATTACAGCATGAGGTTTCCAGTCACTGCAAGCAGATCAAGCAGTTCAAGATATCACTCCTTCTTGATGGCGAACATGATACCTTCAGCTGTTTTTTAAGTATCAATTCTGGCGCAGGAGGGACAGAATCTCAGGATTGGTCGGAGATATTACTTCGTATGTATCTACGATTTTGCGAGCGTCAAAAGTTTCATGCAACTATTACCGATTATCAACCAGGAGAAGGTGCTGGTATTAAATCTGCCACTCTATTTATCCGTGGGCAAAATGCCTACGGCCTTTTAAAAGGGGAACAGGGCATACATCGCTTAGTACGCATATCACCATTTGATGCAAGCAAACGACGGCATACTTCATTTGCTGCGGTATTTGTTGTTCCCGAATATTCAGAAAGTAAAATTGTTATCGACCCAAAAGATCTTCGAATCGACACCTATCGTGCTGGTGGCGCCGGAGGGCAACATGTTAATAAAACTGATTCCGCTGTTCGCATAACCCATATTCCAACCAATATCGTTGTACAATGTCAAAGTGAGCGCTCGCAAACACAAAATAAAGAAACGGCGATGAAGATGCTCATGGCAAAGCTTATGCAAAAAGAGATGGAGGAAAAGCAAGCGAAAATAGATGCTATCGAGCGCAAAAAAATCGAATGGGGTTCACAAATACGCTCATATGTTTTACACCCCTATAAAATGGTTAAAGATCATAGAACCGAAACAGAATCTCCTCAGCCCGATCTTGTCCTTGATGGAGAATTGATGGATTTTATTGAAGCATACCTTATTTATATACACGCTCATTAGGCTCCGTTCGTATGGATTCGACTTCGCTCACCACGAACGGCCTAAAATCACTTCAGGTTAGGAGTCCGCTAAAACAATGTCTTCAGAAGCATCCACAATGAACTTGCAGCAAACACTCCTGACCAAAATGGGTATTGGGCTTCCTTATCTTTAACAAGATAGGTCGAAAGTCCACTCGCGATCAAAATTAATGACCAATCCAAGGGCATTAACAATCCACCGAGCACCAATGAAGCATTAACTCGTAATTTTTTTAATAAAAAGCCGAACAATACACCGAATCCCATCGCCGCAATATCAAATCCATATGCATTAATTAATAATGCCCGGGATTGTGCTTTTTGTGCAATCAGCTCTGCTGAGCCAATACCAAAATGGGTTATCAATAACCAAAATGCTCCCCCCACACACAATGAACAAACAGATAAGCTTAACCATTGAAACATCGATACCGTTTTTTGTTCCATGCGTGCAAGCTGCGCGATTTTTTTACCAGAAAGTGCATCTGCGGCAACTCCGCCAGAAATTTCAACAAATGCAGCCACCACAGCCGCTTGTACTGCAGTAAAACCGAATATAATCATTCCGGGCACCATAACAAATGTGGCAAATCTACCCAATGGCGCAAGACCAACTTTGCCCATAAACAACATTAATTGATACGCGCATATCGCTGAGCCGGCCAAAACAAATGCCATTCCCAAAAATGAAACGCGCAGGTAATAACTGACTATTCCAAATGTCACACAACCTAAAAAAACCTCAATCAATGACAATCGTATAATTGAGCATTTTTCCTGTATTACCTGATGCAATGTACCACCAGCACGCCATTTTTCAAGAGTTGTCATAAGCATTTTGGGGAAACTAATAAAACTCATAATCGTACCCTGCACTATCATGCCGGCACAAAAAGCGAGCAGAAAACTATCACTTTTTAATGCGGAAAAAAATATTTTATGGCACGGATCAATTATCAAAAGCTTTGCAAAAGCGCCGACTGCAAATGGAACGGCCAGAACATGGCCGGTAATAAAACCAATAGCCCATAACATCGGCACGACATCAAGTCGCATAACAATATTTGGCACACAGAACCATAACAATTCTTGCGCTTTGATCAATACAAATTTATCGGGAATAATATGCATAAAAAAATGCATACAACTAAAGATGAATGAGCCAATAAGCCCTACAAGCAGTTCATACATTTTTCGCATTTGATTTTGAACTGCAATCATTTTATATACTAATTGCGCCATAGGGAATGTGTAGGCAACATCAGGTAATAATATATGTTCATATTTGTGTGCCATCATTAGTCCCAAAGCACCGGCACTGAGGATTAATACCCCTATTGCTCCTATAAAATACCACGGCGTTCGTAACCATTCTTGAAATAAAGCTGGTTCCAAAAAATGAATGGTGGGTATCGACCAGGCGCAAGCGCTTGCAACAATGCCACTGATTCCACCAGCAATAGTTGCGATCGTAAGTATCGATTGTTTTTCTGAGGCAATAAAATATGAAAACAGTAGCTGCACCAATAGCATACCAATTAATGCCAATGTTGGCTCAATCCACGGCCCTATCGGCACTGCTAAAGATGTATATGTCATCACCGCTGCAGCAAATGCAGAAAAAAGAATGGTCAATATAATTGTTGCACACAGAGCAAGAATACGCATAGTAAATGTCTTATTATATATAAATGATTTATTTTTACGAACAATACAATTGTTCAATAACAAAATAATGGTAGCATAAATGACCGGTATGCGCACGTAAGATTTTTATTGTTGTATACCAATTAAAGATTTTTTTATGAGAATAATAAAATCAAGACTGACGACATTACGAACGTTAAAAAAATAAGCCCCGTGAGAAATCGCGGGGAACTCACAGGGCATAAAATCTATAGTAATCTAAAAGTTATTTGCGCGGCTCTGAACCAGCGGCTCTTTCCCCTTTACGCGCTACCTCTTCGAAATCTCGAGATGCTTGCGCTAAGCTTGAATGGTAAGCAACACGAAGAGATTCAGCAAACGCACGCAATGCCGGCACCAGCACACGAAGATGATCTAAAGCTTCCAAACTCCATACTAAATCGCTAAATGATTTTAATGTTGCCGGAGCCACCTTTCCCGCTCTTATTAAATAACCTTCATTGAGCTCTCTTTCATCCTTTAGATGAGCAAGAGCTTTTGGAGAAAAATCTAAAGAATACTGAACGGCCCCAACACCACCCAAATCTTTTCTAAACGTATCCTGAATAACAAAATTAAAAATTTCTTCCGCTTGTTTTCGCGCCACCTCAGCTCTTAATAACCCAACAAGCTGTATAAACATACTCTGTGTAGCTGGAGCATCTACAACAAACGCTTGGTTAACTGCATACCAATCCGTTAATTTTTGCAAAACATTTTCCTCAGCGTTTGCCAATTCTTTAGTAACCTTAGCAACGTCTATTGCAGCAGCCTTTACATCTGCAGCAACAAATACCACAGCACCCATCGTTAGCAATAAAAATAACTTCTTCATAACTCTCTCCCTTACTACTTGGTATTAAATAATATTCTATTATGATTATATATATATATATATCAAAATCAAGAGTTTCAAGAAAGTGTAATTTATTTCTATTCTTGATCTAGAGACGACTCAGGATAAAATGTAATCACCGCCTAAAATAGCTGTACCAGGAAACGGTGCATAAAAAATGCTGAATTTGTGACAAAAAAATAGATCGCTATAATTCTGTTGACAAAGAACCAGATAAATAATGCATATGCATATGAAAAACGCGTTGGCCTGCAGCCTGCCCATTGTTCATTACCAAACGAAACGCCTGCGGGTTTTCTTGACCGGCATTATGCGATAAATACTGCGCCATGAGCGCTATGTCACCGAATAACTCCGCATCTGCTTGCTGCATAGTTTGGATATCTTGCACATGTTTTTTTGGAATAATCAGATAATGGATGGGAGCCTTGGGATTAATATCTTTAATAACAAGAGTGGTGTCATTTTCTGCAATAACCTGCGTTGGAACTTGTTTCGTTATGATTTTACAAAAAATACAGGATTGAGTCATGGAAATCCCTGTGAAATAAATTTTTTATGAACAAACATCACTTACATTTATGTTAATCGTTTTTCCATAAATGCTCTACCGGAATGAGTTTTTAAATATCTTTCAAAATCCAAAGCTTTAGCTTTTTCATTAAATTTACAACTAAAAGCCAATTCCCAAGGACGATGTTCATGAGTGTAAATCGATCTGCCTGCATTATGCATATCTAATCTCGCCTGAATATCAAGCGTATAGCCTACATAAAATCTATTCCGATGAACTAATGATCTGATTATATAAACAAAATACATCGCAGAAGAAATAAAGTTGTTGCTGGTGATTTATGCAGGATAAACGTTAACTCTTAACCCTCGGCAGCCCGTCTTCGTTCTTCGAACTACGCCGAGACAGTCTTCGCTTATTTACGTTTTTAAATGATCAATCCTTTGCTGGCGGCAGCCAGGCGAAGCTTGCCGAGCCGGAAGGCCCGGATAAGCGAAGTATGGTGCCGGGGGTCGGACTTGAACCGACACAGTGTTTCCACCGCGGGATTTTGAGTCCCGTGCGTCTGCCATTTCGCCACCCCGGCATTTCAAAATAACCTTACTTAGGTTAGCAAAATCGCTCAATTCGTCAATAAAATAGATCATATTGACTTATTTAAAGCAATAATTAAATTGTTGACAAATTTGTTATATATTTGAAATAATTAATAATATAGAATAGCAGTTTCGACATTCTATGATTTATATTATTTTAACAAAACAAAAACTAAGGAGTCTTTATGAATAAGCGTACTATTTTACTTACCATCAGTTTTATAACTGTATCAGGCTATATGATGGCAAAAGACTATGACAGTATTCGTACACATGATATCACATCAAATGATGTTAAAAATCTTTGCAAGGCTGGCTCATATGGAGTCTCGGGATTTTCTAATGGCTATCGAGGACTTAATAAAAGTGAAGCTGCTGCAATAATCAGAACAGAAAGCGTTTCTACATGTCTTTTAAGTTATACAAAAAAAGATGAGGCAAACAATCTTGTCAATGCTCTCAAAACTCATCTTGGAGCAAATAATTCTCAAGTAACAGCTGCTCTTGATAGTGCAGCTAATTACATCAAAACTCTTGCAAACAGCACCCCACGAAAAGCGAGAAGCGCTTTTGATTCAACAATCACTCAAGAAGATATCAACAATGCTAAACGGGTATTAGCATTTGGAGTACTCAAATAACACAAATTTATATAGCAACTCAAATGGCCTCATGATTTCCGTCGTGAGGCCTCTTTTTTTACACATATTTCTTACATGACACAACACACTAAAGCGCACATGCACAAAGCGCCGATAACCGATATCAAAATAATACACAATTTTCTTTAGACTTAACCTGAAACTCCTGCTATAGTAATTTTTTTAGAAGCTATTTTTTTAACAGTATAAATTCCAACATTTGCAGGAGAGGATATCTTCATGGCTCAATCAGTATTTCAAGCTTTTGTACTTGCAGCGGGTAAATCCTCCCGATTTAAAACTGACACAACAAAACTTGCTTATACCATCTGTGGCCAAGAGATGATTATGTATCCTCTGAGCATGTTAACAAATCTGAAAATCCCCACAGCACTTATTGTTGGATATCAAAAAGAAGTTCTTCAAAAGATTACCGAAAAACATAAACTATCTCACATTCCATGTATCCATCAAGAGCAACAGTTGGGCACCGGCCACGCCGTAGCGATCACACAATCACACTGGAACGCACAAAACATTATCATTATGAATGGTGATATGCCCCTCCTTAAACAAGAAACCATTGAAGCTCTATTACAAAAACATGTAACGACGGCAGCAACGATTACCTTCTTAACCTCTCATAATGTCGATCCTACGATAACCGGCTATGGCAGGGTTATCAACGAAAAAAAACATATCAGCATCGTCGAAGCTCGTGATTTTACTGGAGATCCAACAAGTAATTGTTGCATTAATGCTGGTGTATATATCTTTAAACGAGAATTTCTTCAACAATATGTCACAAAGTTAACACCACATAATAATGCACAAGAACTTTATATAACCGACCTTATTGCCCTTGCAAGCAAACAGGGCTTGATTGTTGAAACTGTTTCTGCACCATTTGATGAAATTCGAGGTATCAATACCCTGAAAGAATTATGGGCTGCAGAACATATTAAACGCTCTGAATTAATTACCACATGGATGGAGCGCGGTGTACATTTTACTGCCGCACAAACAACACATATCGACCTTAATGTTACCATTGGCGCAAATACCACTATTGGAGCTGGAGTGCACCTAAAAAATGGAACTCATATCGGAGAATATTGTAATATTGATGCATACTCAATCATTGAAAATAGTACACTCGCACCACATGCCACGATAAAACCACATTCGATTATTAAAGACTCTTATATTCAGGGATATGCTCAAATCGGACCGTTTGCACATATTCGCAATAAAAGCATCGTAGGTGAACAAACAATTATTGGTAATTTTGTAGAATTGAGCGACAGCACCATTGGTACAAAAACAAAAATTAAACATTTAAGTTACATTGGCAATGCAAAAATCGGCTCGCACGTTAATATTGGTGCCGGCACTATTGTGTGCAATTATAATGGCGTGACAAAAAATACAACGATTATAGAAGATCATGCATTTATTGGCAGTAACAATAGCCTTGTTGCCCCCGTTACTATTGCAGAACGTGCAATAACAGCCGCCGGATCTACCATTACTGACAATGTCCCTGCTGATGCATTGGCAATTGCCCGCACACGCCAAGTCAACAAGGACGGGTATGCTCGCCATATTCGCAATCCAATTCCTTTTGTAGCAGCAACAAAAACTAACAAATCCTCGTTACATGATGAATCATGATAAAATTTATTCATACTGCAGACATTCATTTTGGCATGGAAAATTATGGCCGCATCGACCCAAAAACAGGAATTCATACCCGGCTATTAGACTTTGATCGTGCCGTGAATTTCTGCATCGACCGGGCTATTGAAGAACAAGTAGATTTTTTTATGTTCTCTGGCGATGCCTATAAAACTGCACATCCGACACCGACACACCAACGATTATTATTACAATGTTTTTTACGACTTTTTAAAGCAAACATCCCCTTAATTATTGTTGTCGGCAACCATGATAATCCATTGAGCTTTGGAAAAGCGCATGCTTTAGAAATATTTGGACAATTACCAGTATCTGGATTTTATGTTATTTCACAACCAACAAGCTTAACGATCCAAACAAAAAGCGGCCCGGTGCAAATTGTTGGTATTCCATGGCCATCACGAACAACCGTAGCATTACAAGCACACCACGCACATAGCTCAGTCACAGAACTTGCTTCATATATCAGCGCTTCAGTCGGAACGATTATCAAACAGATAGCCGAACAGCTTGACCCTACTATTCCTGCGGTACTTGCAGGACATCTTACCGTCAGTACCGGAATTTTTTCAGGATCTGAAAAACGGGCAATTTATGGCACCGATCCCATATTACTCCCATCACAACTAGCCCTTGCACCATTTGATTATGTCGCATTAGGCCATTTACACCGCTACCAAAATCTCAACCCTCATGGATATCCAGCAATTATATATTCTGGATCACCAGAACGCATCGACTTTGGCGAACGTAAAGAAGATAAAGGATTCTGTATCGTCACTATCCATAAAAAGGGAACAACCGATCATGTGTTTATAAAAACTCCCACACGGCCATTTGTACAACTTGATGTGAATCTGAATGCTACACAAAGTCAAACGGAACAAATTATTGCGGAAATAAAAAAACACCCACAAATACATGAAGAAACAGTTCTTAAAATTGTGTATCATCTACCCGTTAATTGCAAAGATAGAGTTGATATTACCGCCATTCAAAATGCCTGCGCACATATACACTATTTAGTCGGTATATTCCCCATACGCCCACTTGAAATACGCACCCGCCGCACCGAAGTTACTGTCGAAATGAAATTAGAACAACTCTTTGATTCATACCTTGCAAGTAAACCGGAATGGGCAGATAAACGAGATAATTTAATTAAAAAGATCGTTGAACTTGAAAACGAATTAGAACAAGAAAAATCTCACAATTGTCAGTAAGTCGTTCGCATCCCTTTATAATTTTATCTCACTCTGACAGTACTTAATATGTGCATTTTTGAGCAGCTCATCTTGATAATCTTTTAAAATAGCAGCAAAACGTTCTTGGCGCATTAATGCAACTATTTCCGTATATTTATCCTCAAAAGGAATCTGTTTTTTTTCCGTTTTAGCCACCAATTTAGTAAGCTCGTAGCCACCTTCGACATCTTCTTTTAAAACAACATCCCCGACTGCCTCATTAACAATAAATTTACGATCTTGTGCAAGCTCACTTTCTTTTAATATAAATGGCTCATCCCACACAACATCAGCAGGAGCTTGTTTTTTCTTTAATGCCGCATCTAATGTTTTTTTTGAATATTTACTAAATGGTGTATAGGTGATTGCAAGAGTATAGGTAGCCTCTTCAAAAAATGGATGCACTTCGTAATAGGCAAGAGCATCTTCACGCTGCACCATCATGCGCTTGTCACCACGAATTTTATAATCAACCACCTGCTGAACCATCTGTTTATTACGTAATAAATCTTTTCCTTCTTCCAGGGTATAGCCATGTTCTTCAAAAAAATCGACCAACTCACTTCGCGCCCATCCATTTTGTTTTTGGATGCCTGCTAAAAATCGATCCAATTCATCATCAGTTACCGATAGCTTAAATTTACGGGCATCTTGTAACATTAAAATCTCAGATACAATCTCTGGAAATGTTTTAACCTGACCATCAATACCCGGTTGCAAATCGGAACGTAAAATAATCTCATTACCCTCAGGATGATACACAATTGCTAGAATTTCATCTACAACATACGTTTCATCATGCAAAGATTGTTTTGCATCAATACTTTCTGGATCTGCTGCTTGCGCGCAACCAGTAAATAAACTCCATACAAAAAACAACACATACAATAATTGCATACATATCACCTATAATTCTCAAATCAACAAGGGGAGTTTGAAAATTTCAAACTCCCCTCTCAACTTTATCTATAATACATTCATGATATATCAGCTATTTAAACAGCTTTAGCTTTTTCAGGAGCTGCTGCGCTTGGAGCTTTTGATTCCGCTACAGGAGCTTCTGTTGCAGGAGCTGCCGCATTTGCTTCTTGAGCTGCTGCTGGCGCTTCACGATGTGTTACATATTTTTTCAATGCATCTTTATTAACATTTACTTTGCACTCTTTTTTCAAAGCATTAATACGTTCTAAGTAGAAGTTAGGATGTGTTTCTTGTACCATAACTTGTTTTACCACATCTTTAACCGCTGCAAAATCAGCAAACGCTGGCGCCTCTTTTGCCGTAGCTACTACCACAATATAACGACCTTTGCTGTCTTTAATAACTTCAGCTACACCAACTGATTTAATCGCGTTTAATCCAGCTTTTAACGCTGCATCTTCAACTTTAGCCGCATCATAATTTGTTACTGAAGCAGTTTTCTTTGCATCAGCTGCAACTTTATCAAAGGAGATCGCCGACTTAATTTGCGAAGCCAATTTATCTGCTTCACCTTTTGTCGTTGCAACAAATCCCTTTGCCTTAACAGCCGCTGGTTTTGTTACAAATGGTGCTTGCTGGAAAATTGGTAATTTTTCACGGTTATCTTGATAATATTTACTTGCTTCTTCATCAGAAATTTTATTCATTACTTCTTGAATTTCTTTGGTAAGATATTCTTGGAAGTTTCGAATAGCAAGTTCACAATCAAGTTGTCTATGAGCCTCTTTCGCTAATTCATCTTGATCTTTTCCTTTGCCGATTTTATTTTTTTCAACATAATCAACAATTAAAAGTTCTGCACCAAGACCGTCAGCCATTTGTTCAAAAATCTCAATCTGTTTCTCTTCTGGCATTTGGCTGATATATTCTTTTAATCCGGGCTTTGATTGATAAATCATTTCAACGCGCTTATCAAACTGCTCAGCTGTCATTGCCGGTTTATCATCAAATGAAATCACCGCTTCACCACCATGTTTACCAGCATCATGTGAGCATCCAGCTGATGTGCAACTCATTTTATCTTTTAACCAATCAAGCGCACCACATCCAGGCAACACAATCAGTGCTGACATCAATAAAACCAGGCTAAAAAATGAACCTGTGAGCATCTTTTTCATATACAAATCCTTGTAAAAATAGTTAATAATATTCTGTATTTCAAGCTATTAGCTCTTTTCCGAAATTATAGTTTTTTCCGTTCGCCCTGAGTAAGCGCAGCGCATCGAATGGGTTCGAACGGCCATTCGTATGGATTTAACCCACGCAGTGGCGTGGGGCCCTCGACTACGCTCACCACGAACCGGGCCCCATACGGTAGCGAAGCTATAGTATGGGTAAAACGGCCTAAGCTTCGGAAGAGATCTATTCAAGAAATGATCTCGCGAACAACTGTAGGATATCATAATTATAAACCTGATGCAAAAATTATAATACAACACGACATGGAACAATAACCGAAATCGAAGCTGGCCGCAATGCTAACAATGCACGGCCAGCCGACTGCAATGTTGCACCCGTTGTCATCAGATCATCAACAAGAGCAATATGGCGATTCGCATATAAGGTTACGTCCGAAGCGGCAACTTCAAATACATTATGCACATTGTCTAAACGTGTACGCGCGGTGCATGAGGCCTGATACGATGTATATCGCATTCGACTTAAAGCATTTACCACGGGTATATGATACCGCTTACCAATTTCTTGTGCAATAATTTCTGCCTGATTAAACCCACGTACTGCATATCGCGACCAATGCAAGGGAATCGGAATTAAATAGTCGGCATTAAAATTTCGATCCGCTAAAAATGATCCTACTAATTGCCCAAGCTGATGCGCAGCTGTAATATTACCATAATGTTTTGCCCGGACAAGCGAACACAAAGGTTCTTCATAAGCACCCATAGCAATGATCGGCATACTCTTTTTTGTTGTTAATGCAAGATCAAGCGAAACAATTGGTCGTATACGATCATAACATCGAGAGCATAAAGGAACTCTTTCTTCTAACGTAATGCGGCAATATGCGCAATGCGCTGGAGAAAAAAGATCCTGCAGCAGACGATACCCTTCAGACAAAATACTCATATGCTCACAATTGAAATAACGCAATTATACCCGTTGTATATAATCCAGCCACGATATCATCTAACAGTATACCACGAGCACCGGAAAAACTTTGACAAAAATGGTATATACCAAGCGGTTTTACTATATCAAAATATCGAAACAACAAAACAGTTATCATCACAACCTTAAAACTCGATACCGTTACACATGAAAATGCACAAAAGGTCCCTATGACCTCATCTAATACAATTTGCCGCGGATCGGAACTAAACGGAAACAACATCGCCGCATAATGAATCACAATCCAAGCCACACCGATGAGAATCGCTATAACGGTCAATTCCGATGATACAGATACATGCATATATTTTAACAAAAGCACCGCAGGCAATGTCACTATTGTTGCCAAAGTTCCTGATGCAGGCATATACCCCAGTGAACCTAATGTTGCTATATATTTCATGATCTGAAGAAATTTTGCTCGCATATCATCCACCACAGGTATTATGCTTACAAAGCATCAACCCAATTCCTACACATATTGCAATATCAGCGATATTAAACACGGGCCATGTCCACGCACCATAATGCACGACAATAAAATCGATAACACCACCATACAAACATCGATCAACAAAATTACTCATAGCCCCACCAAGTACCAATGCTGGAGCTATTAAACTTTTACGCTGTATCCATAATTGATACATGTACCATAAAAAATAACTCAATACTCCCGCAATGCAAGTTGAAACAAACAAAAATACCCCATTGTTTTCTGAATGGAACAATCCCCACGATACGCCACGGTTCATGATACATTGAAATGAAACAAACTGACTCATGACAATTTCATATTGGCAAGAACCCAATGCCCATATCTTTGATAGCCTATCACCGACAATCACCATACAAAACAATAAAAAAGATCCCCAGCACATACTACGATATGTCATCGAATTTGCGCTCCTTTTTGAACCACATTTGCAACAACATGCGTCCAAACTTCATCGATTTCTTCTTTTGTTAATGTTTTATGCATATCAGAAATCGTAAATCGCATAGTGATCGATCGCATATCTTTCCACGATTCGTTTTCAAAAAAATCATGTAAGCGCACGTCAATAATTCTCCCATCAGCATTCACTATTGCAGCGGTAATATCATCAACCGTTACCATAACTGGCACTAACATACTGATATCAAGATCAACGCTTTGATACCGAGACAATGCATGATACCGTGATAATTCCGGTATATATTGCATCATAAAATCCATATCTAGCTCAGCAATAAATGCGTCACCTTCAGCAACACGATGCATCATACGAGGAGAAATTTTGCCCGCATACCCAATACATCTTCCCTGCACATATAATCGCGCAGTCTGTTCGGGCAAAATCCAAGGATTGTTCGCAACAAATTCTTGATCCGCATGAACTTTTTGCCATACCACTAATATTTTTAATGCGTCAAAAAGCGATTGTACGTAGGCTTTGCCTTCATAAAAATCAACCGATTTTTTATATGCAAATAACAACAATCCCAAGGTATTGCGCTCTTGCCATTCACCTTGCGCAATTAATTGCTGTTCATCATATTGCCATGTTTTATTAATCTCAAATAAACGGATATTTTCCTGATCGGGAATATTTTGTACCACATTTTTTAATAAGTGTGGAATTAATGAGGTCACCAAGCGACGCCAATGCTCCGATACAGGATTTTTGACCGCAATACTCTGTTGTGGTTCAAAAGCCAGCCGCTTGATAAAATCTTCATCATAAAACGCATAATTACTTACTTCATGCGCAGACATACCAAAAGCACAATGCTGCTTAATTGTTCGCATTTTAAAGACCAAATTTTGATCAATAGTATTCATCGTACGAACCGGCAAATGAAGTGGTATATTATCATACCCAATTAATCGTGCAATTTCTTCGACAATATCTTCTCTACTTACCACATCTTTGCCACGATAGGTAGGAATAGAAATAGCATATCCATCTAATGCGCTTACCACACCAAAACCTAATTTTGTTAAAATGGCTACGATAGTTTCGCAAGCGACAGGAACACCGATACGAGCAATAATAAATTCATGGCTCACCTCAACAACATGCTCTTGCGTCAAATCACCAAGCGATACCATACTAGAAGGTTTTTCATAGCAGATACCATTGTCATCCAATAATTTCATATATCGCAATAATGCACATGTATTTTGATGAGGGTCTAGACTCTTTTCAAATCGAGCTGAAGCTTCTGTACGCAACCCGTAGCGTGCTGACGTTAACCGTATAGCATCCGCATCAAAATTTGCCGATTCAACAAGCAAAGATTTTGTTGTTGGCAAAATACCACTCTGCTTACCACCCATAATTCCCGCAAGTGCAAGCGGTTTTTTCGCATCAGCAATTACACAATCTTCGGGAGATAATGTCATAATTTTATCATCTAACAAGGTAATAACTTCATTTTCTCGTGCACAACGCGCTTCAAATGTATGCCCTGCAATAATCTGCGAATCAAACGCATGCATCGGCTGCCCTATATCGAACATCACGTAATTTGTCAGATCGACCACACTATTTAAAGGACGACTATCAATAGTTGCTAAGCGAAACGCAATCCATGGAATTGAAGGCCGAACGGCAATATTGCGAATAAAGCATGCGGCAAGCCGCTTACATGCATTTTCCATCCCCTGCTTATGCGCGATACTCATTGCAAAAGGGATCTCTGTTGTTGCCAAAAAAGTGTCCTTAAAATGCTTAATCGGCAAAGTAACTCCTATCTGCTCTTCCGAACGGAGTTCAAAATTATATAATGCGGCAACCTCACGAGCAAAGCCACGATGGCCCCATAAATCGGGACGATGTGTAATCGCTTTATTATCGATAGCAATAATAAAATCATGAGCATGTATTCTCTTTTTCCAGTCACCGGCAACCTCTTCTGGAGAACACCAGACATCTGGCATCAAGCCATCTTTTGTGCTTTGCACATCTTGCAATGTCGCATATTCCCATTCCTTTTTAGCATGGCGAACCAGCAGATACCATGCACCAACATAACTGTTTTTTGCAAGCGATAATTTAAACTCTTTTTTTAATTCAGGGCTCATCACCACACAACTATCAGTCGTTTGACTGATAACTTGCGCAAGCGTAAAAAGTTCAAGGTCATATGTTATGGGGGTAATTCCTTCAATTTCTGTTACCCGCGCTCCTAACAGTTCAACTAATCCTGCAACAAAGTCTGCCGTTAAAATATCAGCTTTATTTCCTACAATATGATCAAAAATCCAGGCAAGTGATAATTTCATAAAAAAGGCCTATTTTTACCATCTTCCAATATTATTCTTTTATTGTTCTAAGAATAAGTAAAAATAAATTACCCGGCAAATCAGGCTTTTATTTATTCTCAATTACGGTACTATTATTGATAAGATTTATAGGCAATATTTTTTATTTCTCGCTATTAACCAACGTTAAACATTTAATTATTCTTATGGAAAAAGTCATACTTTTTTATAAATACGTATCTCTTGAGTTTCCCGTACAAATTCAAAAATGGCAACGCCGACTATGCACAGAGCTTGGTTTAACGGGAAGAATTATCCTAGCAGCCGAAGGAATCAATGGCACTTTAGCCGGCTCAAATACTGCTCTTGAACAATACAAAAAAGCCATGCTTGACCATCCACTCTTTACCGAAATCGATTTTAAAGAAAGCCCCGGATCAATACATAATTTTCCACGGCTTTTTATTAGTATTAAGGAAGAGATCGTTAAACTCGGTATACCTTCACAAAAAATACGTGCCGTTGATGGCGGCAGACATCTTACGCCAGCACAAGCCCATGCATTATTAAAACAAAATCCTCATGATCTTGTTCTGCTTGATGGAAGAAATAACTATGAATCTCGTATTGGTACATTTGCTGGAGCAATCACTCCTCCTATTGAAAATTTTAGAGAGTTACCAGAGTATATCGATAATAATAGTGAACTATTTAAAGATAAAACAGTGCTCATGTTTTGTACTGGCGGCATTCGTTGCGAGCGAGCATCTGCCTATTTAAAACAAAAAAACGTTGCTCGAGAAGTTTTACAAATATCGGGAGGAATTCATCGCTATGTTGAACAATTTCCTCAGGGGTATTTTAAAGGAAAAAATTATGTTTTTGATGGCCGCGTAGCCCTTACCGTTACCGATGATATTTTAACAAATTGCGATAACTGCGCGCAACCTTATGATGCATATGAAAACTGTATCAATGCTCAATGCAATAAGCAGATTATTCTCTGCCCAGCTTGCTTACCACAACGAAAAAGCTCGTGTAGCAATACCTGCTTAGCATTAGTAGAATCGGGAACGGTCACCAAGCGAACAATATCAAAACGAACAGTTATCTCCCAACAACGATAAGAAATACTCTATGGATCACCTTAATACTATAGTCCCATCAAATCTTAATCTACCACATCCTATTCAAATACAAGTACCATTACAGGATAAAAATTGGTTTAAAACGGGCGGATGCGCACAATTCTATTGTGAACCTCAAACAGCAATCGATTTCCAATGTGCGTTGCAATGGGCGTATGATAATAAACTGCCCCTCACTATTCTTGGCGAGGGCGCTAACATTTTAATCAACGATGAAGGCATTCCCGGTTTGGTTATTCATCCAAAACTGCATACGATACGACATTATCCCATTACTGCAATACATACTCACCTTGAAGCTGATTGCGGAGTTTCTTTTGGCGATCTTATCCAATATTGCCTTGATCATCAACTGATTGGATTGGAAGAATTTAGCGGCATTCCTGGTACTGTTGGCGGTTCGGTGTTTATTAACATTCATTATTTTGAATTTCTACTGAGCAACTTTATCGTTCATGCACAGGTTATTCATAAAAATACCGGTATCATTACCCGCGTTGATCGGGACTGGTTCAACTTTGGATATAACTATTCAACATTACACAATAATGAATACTATCTCCTTTCCGCCACCTTTTTATTGCGCCAAGGAGACGCTCTTGAAACAGCATATGCCCAGGGCAGAAGCCATGAAATTATTCGTCATCGCAAACAACGATACCCCAAAAGCAATACCTGCGGCAGCTTTTTCCGAAATTTCTACCCTTCTGAAGTAACCCTAGAAAGCAATGGAACCAAATTAATCTATGTAGCTTATTACCTTGATAAAATTGGTGTCAAAGGGCAACTTGCCGTCGGCGATGCGATTGTTTCTTATCAACATGCAAATATGCTCGTAAACCGAGGTAAAGCAACCAGCAATGATCTTATTGGACTCGCCAAAACCATGCAAGAGCTCGTATTTCAACAATTTGGGATTATTCCGCAGCCCGAATGCCGGTTGCTTGGTTTTTCAAAATATCCATTATTGTAAATTTTAACCTCAAAACATCTTGCATACAAACCGAACTTTACCATTTTTCTCATAATTTTACAATTCAATTTGACAAAGTTTTTAAAAAATATATACTAAAAAAACAATGTAATTATTGGATTAAAAACACAAAAAGGAACATTTCATGAAAAATCTCTGTATTTTAGCCCTCATCATGGGTATAACAAACCTTAAAGGCGCTGCTGTGATGCAACCCGGCTACGCTAAAACTTCCGCCGACTCTCAAATTGAAACCAAAGAAAAATCGGAAAAAGAAGGGAAGCAAAGCCAGGCTCGAGCGATAACTTGTGAAGCCGACCCCTTTTTCCCAGCTGACTTCCCAAAAGAATTGCAAGTGCTCATAAAGCAATATTTAATTTACCCGCTCGAATTTGCTACTGCAATATATCAAGATATGCCATTATCAGCTCTTACGCCAGAAATATCAAAGCAATTCAATGATTCTCAAGATGAATACCCACCATACCCACGCTTCATTGATCTTGACCCTGGCGTCCCCCCAAAACCTGAAGACGAAAAACATTTGAAGGCTGCTCGGCAAGCATTCCCTTCAAAATTATTCAACGATCAGATAGTGACCAGAAACGATTCTGGTAGGATTATTCGCACCGCTTATAACGAGATAATGATGCTGTCTCCAACAATCACTTGTATCGTAGATGGCAATGATAAAAAAACTATTTATATACATAATTCAGAGAATGCAGCACACCCAAAGGCAATGATACCATGTCAACAAGAAATTCTTTTCTGTGGAAGATCCGCCATGAGAATTATCAATGGAACCATAATAGTTATTTGTTCACGTCAAATCATATTTTATGCAATACATAGTAATCTTATGTATAAGAAGCCACTTATTGACGATCGAAGCGATGATGTTATAGAACATTGTGAAATTAGCCCGACCCGCGGCACCACAATAATCATTAGAATAGAAACAAAAAAATTTAGGACCCCGATACAGTATATTTTTGAACAAGCTCCATGCGGACAATACGAGCTAACAGGACGCGTCATATTACCGGGGGGTTATGCCTTTATTGGCTTTAAAATAATTGATAAAAACAATACATGCTTTCGCACAAACAGAGCTGCCTTTCAAATCAATCATCAGGCAGTAGCAGCTTTGCATGGATGTACATTTGAAACGCTTGATATTTTAAAAAAATTTCTATCGAATGAGGTTTTCGCAAAAACATATTACAATTTTGAACCGGCAGCATTAAAAACTTTATGTAAGCTTCCTTATATTATCCGCGATCAAATATTTAAACATTTTAGATTTACCAATATCATCGATGTTCCTCCAGTGACGACAATTTCATTAACACATGAACAGCTCGTAGATATGCAAAAGTATCTTCCCGTGTCCCTTCAAAACTATATTTTAAGAAATCTCAAAATTAATGGAACTCGTATCGAATTTCCAGATTCTGAAATGGAATCCAATAGTTTTTTAGACTCTTCCAACACTCATGAACAAAATGGCAGATCACGAAAACGAAATAAGCAGCTTTAAAATTGTGCCCCAAAAACATCCTGGGGCTTAACGAACAAAGGAAACCATGAACTACAAACTATTAATTATCACGGCAGCAATAGGGTTAGCAAATCTTGCTTGCCCTGCGGCGTTACAGCAAACAGACTCCAATAAAAAAGTAAAAACCGAACAAGCCCTACTTCGCCAAGGCTACGAAGGGCAGGCCGCTGCCCAACCAGCATTTGCTGGATATGAAGCGCAGGCTCCGGCATTGCCTTCTGAAATGCCGGACAGGCAAGCAAAATCAGAAAAAGAGGAGAAATCTAATCTGGCACTTGCGCAGCAAGGCGCGCTTGCCCAACGGGCGGCTATTCAAAAATTACTTCCACGCAAATCTCTAGTAACAACATTTGAAGCAGATCCATTCTTCCCTATCAATTTTCCTAAAGAATTACAGAAATTGATCAAAGAGTATTTGATCCATCCATTGCATTATGTACCTGCGGTATATCGATATCTGAACATACCGGGAACAAAGCATTTACCTTTAATACCGGGGACGCCTTATCCCAAATTAGGACGCATCACGCTCATTCAACAGGATGGAACTATCTTTTTGTTTTCTCCCGGAAAAGAATTAAAAATTTTAAAAAACAATCGCTTCGCTTCAACAACCACTACGATAACCGCATTTTGGGAAAATCTTAGCGACCATACCGTCCTTTATAGTGATCCTTATGCAAAAAGAATCAATCCCGAATTACAAAAAAAATTACAACAAATACCTTGGTTACAATTAGATCCACAAGAAAATTATCCTATTCAAGCAAGAAAAAACTTCTATTGTCGTAAAAGAAGTTAGCAAAGACCGCAAAAAAATCCTTCTTTGCGATAAATCAACAAATCATACAATTACTATTAAAGCTCGATTACAAATTCCTCTAGAAAATCTACGTATTCGTAGTTTTCTAGAAAGAAATGAAGACCCCCTCCTTATACCACTTAAAAAAAACTCGCATAATAGTTTTTATGTTAGTGAAAATAACGACAATCCCGATCAAAGCATTCTATTAACATCAAACGGAACTATAATCATAGTTTCTGGTAAAACAGACAAGAAAGAAATCAGCTTTTATGAACCAACAGGCAAACACATTAGCACCTTTGCAATCAATGCTCATACGGTTAGAATTTTCCCAATCAGTGACGAAATAATAATTATAGTAATGCAATTATTTCGTTCTTCACAGCAGAAAGCCCAAGTTTTCCAACGAGACAGTTCAAACGGAAAGTATACCTCAATAGCAGCATTTCCTATAAATTTCTCTACCACCTGGGACTATGTTCTGGCTATAATACAAAATAAAATTATATTGAGCAATAACAACTGTGTAGAAAAAATTTTACAAGCCAATCCCAAAGCAATCGATCTTTTAAGCGAATGCACCTTTGAAACTCTTGATATTTTACAAAAATTATTCAAAAAACTCTGCAATCCAGACAATTCTAAACGGGAAATATTTACTTCACCACAACACTTAGAGATGTTCAAAAAACTTCCGCATCTTATTCGAAACCAAATATTTAAATATTTTGGCATCAAAAAAATCTTTGATAAAAATGGAGTATATCCTGAAATTTCCGGATTAAATTCAAATTCTTCAAGCAGCAGTTCTTCATCGAGCTCAAGCAGTTCATCTTCAAGTTCATCCGCAACTCACGCTGTATTGAATCAACAACAACTTACAGGACTCTATGCATTGCCAGCTGCGATGCAAGAGCTTATTCGACAAAATTTCAATATTAATCCAATGGATATTGAACTAGAAAATGAGAATACAAGTTCAAGCAGCTCAAGTTCATCAAGTAGCTCTACTTCAGCAACACGCAAACGAAAATAAAGGAATTATCATGAATCAAAAATTATTAATCCTCACAGTAGCAATAGGATTCGCAAATCTTATTTGCCCTGCGGCAATACATATGGATTCCAAGCGAGTAAAAATTGAACAGGCTCTACAAGTGCAGCCGACCGAAGCTCAAATCAAAGGAGAATTCGAAGAGAAACTGAGCAGTTCTCTTGTGCAACAAAAAACTCATACGTAACAGAAAAAACCAAGACCGGTCTTTGATCATTTATTATCAATGTTTCCACGAGAGTTACAACATATTGTCAAAGAATACCTCATTCATCCCTTACAATACGTACCGGCAGTGTATCACCATGCGGTCTTACCATGCAAAATACATAAAACAGACGATCTTAAAATAATGTCACAAAATAACGGCACTATCATAATAAGTACCGATGAAGAATTTAAAGTTTTTAAAGACAATTTATTTAAATCATTTTCTTGTAAACGGTACAAATTAAATAATCATAAAGACATCATTGGAAAAACAAAATTAGCCAAAGCAACACTACTGCGCTCTCCATGGATAAAACAAAATAATCATCATGAAAATATGATATTAACCGTCACGGATGATCAAAAAACCATACATCTTTGTAATACAAAAACCAATTACCAAACATCACTGTTATGTCCAGATGCTATTGCTCACAATAGTTTGATTTTTTTGATTATTCAGAATTCTTCATCAGTAGTTCGTGATATCCTTAAAGATGCTATCAAAATCAAATATGCTATCAAAATCACCGATCGGGGCATAATAATCGTTGTTACACGAAAACAAGTTCGTTTTCACAACTCCCTCGGCATGCTCATTAATGCTTTTGATTTACCAAAAATATTTTTCTCTGCAGCTGTTTTTACTACCCATGACGGAACAGTTATCGTTACAACAAACTCCCGTGGGAATCAAGGATCAATAGCCTTGGTGTTCCAACAAGAGGTTGTTGATGGTGAATTTACACTAACTGCAACGTTCCCCATTTGCAAAGTTAAATCATGTAATCACAATCAACTGCTGGCAATAACCGATATCCAATACAGCATGTTCTTTTCGATCGATTCTGGTCGGCCTGCATGGAGAATCAATCCAGGAGCTCTTAAAATTTTATGCACATGTCCCTTAGAAACACTTGATGTATTACAAAAACTTCTGAACGAACTTTGCAATCACGAAACTTCAACATTGAAAATATTCAGGGAATTCACGCCACGACATTTAGAAATGCTCAATAGGCTTCCATATCTTATCCGCAACCAAATTTTTAAATATTTTAATATTACCAATATCCTTGATCAACATGAACCGAACATCGACTCGAGCAATGAAAAGCAACGCTACTCACAAGAGCAACAATCTATGGTACAAGAATCTCCGGCTATTCCTTCTACCGTTGAAGAACTCACACAAAATCTTATGGATATTGAATTAAAGGATAATGATATGTCATCATCAAATGCTTCCAAAAAAAATGACAAACACACTTCATCTTCACGCAAACGAAAGTAAAGGGAATAATCTATGTTCTTGAAAAAACGTTTCAATCTCAGGATCTACAACTTTATTGCACCAATATTAATGCTCTCAATGCACAGCATCAATCACGCTGCCTGCGCAAAATTATCCGAGCATCACAAGCAAACTATACAGCAAGCAAAAGTTGCTGCCGAAAAACTCCAAGATGAAACATTGGCATTCATTGCCTGCGTCGAAGAATTACTCAGCAGTCAAACAGATATGCAGGTAAATATCCCCGCAGACATTATCCTTATTATTAGAGAATATCTTTTATCAGATCATACAATAAGAGAAATCATAAATGGGAAAATTCTTTATCCAACCGCTCATGATATGTTTTTCTATACTTCTTTTGGAAAACGTTTCGACCCCTCAGATGAAGGCGATAAACGATGGATTTCGGGGAAAACCTCAATTATTCATTACAATGGATACCATGAGCTCGTCAAACTGCCTTCAGCGCAATTCAAAATTATGGCACATGACATTCAAAAAAATCGATGGATAAACGCATGCAA
>Ga0206997_10073_pt1 | contig 28420 bp, 47 predicted proteins | sample Alteio_BWMinCont_3_FD_153478 | JGI IMG/M metagenome (GOLD analysis project Ga0206997, IMG submission 153478) | Enriched cells from forest soil in Barre Woods Harvard Forest LTER site, Petersham, Massachusetts, United States -... | ecosystem: Environmental > Terrestrial > Soil > Temperate forest >...
GGATCCAAGGCATTCAGTTTGTCTCCGGATGCGAACCAGACATCCTGACCGTCATAGGTGACCCCATTGACGCGGTCGACACCCGGAAAGGGGCCATATTCACGAAGGATTTCGGCCGCTGATCGCTTCATGCTTCGCTCCTAATCACTCGGTGGTTGCTTCTACCCTAGTCACTCGGGAGGGGACCGGGGAGTAACAAGATTGTCGGGAATCCCGTCACTGGCGGGGTCATCCAACGCCGCGCTCGCCCGCGACCGAACGACTGCACCTTGCCTGCTGCCGCAAGCGAATCGAGCGCCCGCTGCACGGTGCGCGGGCTGGCTCCAAGCGCAATCGCAAGGGCCGAGCTCGACCACGACTCGCCGTCGGCGAGGAAGGCGAGCACGGCCGCGTGTTCCTCTTCGACGGGCGGCGCCAGCACGACGATCTCGCGTGCGCGGCGCGGTACCAGCGCGAAGCCTGGCTTCGTCGCGCTGATGTCTGCCAGCGTCCGAAGCTCCACGCGAAGCCGCCCGACTTCGACCCGCAACCGTGCGCGATGCGATTCATCGGCGTGCTTCGCCCGGAAGGCGCGTGCGAGGAGGGTACTCCTCGGCACGTCTCCGGGCCACGCCTCACCCAGCGCGCGTGCAAGCGCGAACAATACCGGGCGCGTCGCGAGCGAAACCACCGTGCCTGCTTCACGCACGACATAACGGCACGCGTCAACGACGAGCGCCTTCGACGCCAGGAGCGCTTCAACATCCTCGAGCAGGAGGAGCCTCTCCTCACCACGTCCAATCAGACGCGCCGCGGGCGTGTTCAGGACGCGGGATGCGCTTTCGACCTCCGCCGTCAGCGCAGGGATATCAGCCTCGCGCGCTGCGCGCTCGGCCCGAGCGATCGCCGCGCGCGCTGTCCTCGTCTGCAGGCGTCGCATCGCGATCCCCGCAACGACCAGTTCGTGGGCGGCCCTCGACGCGGGCGGGAAGGGTGCAGGGTCAAGCTCGGCGAGCCTACGCTCGGCCTCGTCGAGGCGCCCGATCAGGAGGAGGCGCTGGACCTCGAGATTCCGCGCATGCGCGGCATTTACGTGGTCGCCGTGGGCCTCAAGCGTCGCCCGCGCCGCGTCGAGCGCCTTCGCAGGCCAGCCCAGGTCGCGCGAGACGAGTGCGATTTCGGCCTCGGCGACGACACACCTCGCGCGGGCCACGGCTTCTCTTGGGCCGAACGCGCGCGCGGCACTTCGCAAGAGAGCCTTCGCTCGAACGAGATCGCCCAGCTGAGCCATCGCGATGCCTCGTAGCGCGAGCGCAGGCGCGTCGTCGCGCAAGGCAACCCGTTTCAGTGCACCGAGGACATCACCCGTTGCGAGTGCACGCGCGGCGGCCGTGATTAGCGAGTCCATCGGAATCCCGTCACACTTGTCACTCTCACCCTTCGATGTCCGGCCCTATTCTATCACACACGACGACAAACCAGTACGTCGCAGCGAAGGCCACTGTCATGGTTGACTGGACGATACTTTCCCCGACGTTTCTCACAGCCGTGGTTGAGTGGGCTGGAGCCGTTGTGACTGTGTTTGCCGTCGGCTCAGGCCACTCGACGAAGGACACCCGAGGACGGCGTGACGAACGCCGCTGACGATCATTCCACTCCAACCCAGTCTGAGGAGGATCACGCAATGCACTCAGGCGCGGACGAATTAGAAGTTCAGAGGAGATCCGCGAGAGGAATTCTGACGGTATGCATAGGCAAGTTCAGGAAAGTTTTCAGAGCAAATCGTCTCGTTCTGTTTCAGAAAACATAGGAGAAATAAGATGGCAACAAGCAAAGAGAGGGACAAGGAACGCGGGAAAGGGCACCTCGCGATGAACACCCCCCCGATCGTGTCGCAGCAGGAGTGGGAGGCTGCGCGCCAGCAAATGCTCGTGAAGGAAAAGGCCGTCATGAGAGCCCGCGACGCCCTGGCCGCCGAACGCCGGCGGATGCCATGGGTGGCCGTTGAGAAGGCGTACGAATTCGAGGGGCCTCAGGGCAAGGTTAGCCTACTCGACCTGTTCAAGGGCCGACGGCAGTTAATCGTATACCGCGCCTTCTTCGAACCCGGGGTGTTCGGCTGGCCTGACCACGCCTGCCGCGGCTGCTCTCTGGGCGCCGATCAGGTCGCACACCCGGCCCATCTGAACGTTCGCGACACCACGCTCGCCTACGCCTCACGCGCGCCGCAGGCCGACATCGCACGTCTGAAGGCGCGGATGGGCTGGAAGATGCCCTGGTACACAATCACCGACAGCTTCGACGCGGACTTCGGCGTCGACGAATGGCACGGCCACAACGTATTCTTCCGCGACGGTGACAAGCTCTTCCGCACCTGCTTTATCAATAGCCGCGGCGACGAGGCGATGGGGACCACCTGGAGCTACCTCGACATCACGCCGCTCGGGCGTCAGGAGACTTGGGAGGACTCGCCAGAGGGTTACCCCCAGACCCCGCCGTACAAGTGGTGGAACTGGCACGACAACTACGACGCCGAGGCCTCGCCTAACGCGAAGTGGATCGAGGTGTCAGACGCTGGAGAAGCCGCCTTCCGAAAACGCGACGCAGAGTCGAAAACATGACGGAGGCCCATCCCGCCCAGTCGACCGGCGGCGCGAGCCACAATGAAGAGCGCGCCGCGGCGGCCCTCAGCTTGGCCGAATGGCTGTGCCTGGCCGCCACGCCAACCTTCGCGATCATGGTGCTGCTTACTAGTATCTTTGGTGGGGGACCGCCGGATATACTTTGCTCGGCCACGCATGGCGTGTCACCGCTGAGCGGAATGGTCCCAATGTACCTGCTGATGAGCGCCTTCCATTCGGCGCCTTGGTTGAAGCTGATTTCCGACCGGCGAAACGGCGCCCGCCGGTCGTGATGCGCATGACCCTGCCCCTCAAATATGAAACGCATGAATTGGTTCTATTGGAACACAGCATGGTCGCTGTTCTTCAGCCTCGTTTGGTTCATGACCATCACGCACAATCCCGACGCGCAGATCGCAGATGCGCATTTGCGCGATGAAGCATTCGGAGGCTGAATGAAGTTCTACGTCACCGAACGGATCGGGCCGAAGCAAACATACGCCCGAAGGCCTTCTGTCATGCCAAGACGTCCCGATCGCGCGCGTCGGGTAATTCCCCAACGGGCGGTCCAAACAGACGGCGAATTTTCGGCGATCGGGTAAGAGGCGCAAGGATCCGCGCGGTAAGGGTATGACTTAAGCCCCGGCGCCGGTAGAGCAGTTTGCGGACCGGTGGCTGCGGCTCGGCTTTGAACTTCGCTCGCCAGTTGCCGAAAGATCCCGTGTGCCTCGCAATACTCCGTTTCATCTTCGCTCCTTGCGGCTACGATGAACCAGAAATCCTCCCTCCGTGAAGACCCTCAGTTTGTCTCATGGACGCTGACGGGGAACACTCTATTTGATTTTTTCAGAGACCGTGGGTCGCAATTGAGTGCTGCGGTTCATCGCCTGGCAGAGCGAAGGCAATCAGCCAAAGAAGTGCTCGCGGCGTATCCGACGCCAGGACTTCGTTGGCTGTCGCTCATCGGCCCATGTAATCGATGTAGACGAACCTTGCTGGTCGATACCGATGGTTGTCGACCCAATTGAGAAATTGAGAAACGCTGTCGACCTGATCGTCGTATCTTCCGTTAGGGAACTGTTTCATCTCGGCCTCAAAATCGCGCAGCCATGCTGCGCGCTCTGGCAAAAAAACTTGTCCGGCTTCGATCTTGGCTGTTTGAACATGGAGACGGGTGATCTTGTCCTTTTCCGGGCTGATGGCAATAGGACGGAGGCTACCTTCATATCTCAAGTCTTGAATAAGACTGGTGCCAGAGCCCTTATCCTCGATCAATATAGAGTTGGCGCGATGAAGGTTCGCCGACTCCCGCACGCGCTGTTTGAGCTCGGGATATTGCATCCGGGCCCGGAAGACGTCGAGCAGGTAATAGTCTTTGTTCTTGGCGAGCCAAGTGGTGCCGACCGAGTAATCATTGATTTCTTCAGACTTGGAGGCGGTATCCCAGCTCTGGACGACACGATCACTCGACATTCTTTGCGGTGGGTCGCGATAGAACTTGAACCAACTCCATTTTAACATGGTCCCTTCGAGCGGAATTGGCGACTGCTGATATTGAGCGTTAAACGTCGCACTGCTCAAATCCCGCTTTATCTGTTCTAATATCTCACGAGGTTCACGCTGGGGATCCAGCACGTCGCCGATTTTGCGGGAAAAAGTGCATCCCCAGCCGGCCGGCAGTTCTTCCTCGATCTCGGCAATTGCCGGGAGAGAAAGGTGATACCATCCCCCTTGCTCAAGCAGGTGGCCAGCGAGGTCATCCACATGCAGCCGCTGCATCACAACGATGATCGCATCTTCAGCCTTGTTGTCGAGACGCGAGCCGACGGTTCCAGTAAACCATTCCCATGATCGGTCTCGGGCAGCGCGAGACATGGCATCTTCAGGTTTTATCGGATCGTCCACGACAATGTAGTTGCCACGTCGGCCGGTCAAAGTGCCGCCAACGGAAGTAGCATAACGAAAACCGCCGTGCGCGGTCTCAATCTCGGCTTCGGTGTTCTTGCCTGCGATGACGGTGGCCGGGAAAAGTTGGCGATAGCTCGGATGAATCATGACGGAGCGGCAGTCTCGCGCAAATTTCGCCGAGAGCTCGCCGGAGTAGGACGCGCAAAGAACCCGCCGCGTCGGATCTCGACCTAAGACAAACGCCGGAAGGGCAACCGAAGCCAACATTGATTTGCCCGAGCGCGGCGGCACCGTAATCAGGAGACGCTTGATCTGCCCCGTCTGGAGTTCGGCCAGCGCATGGGACATCGTTAAAAAGCCGCCAGTCGTGATAAATCGTTGCCCAGGATTGAGAATATTGAACACCTTAGTCGCAAACAGCGAAAAATCAGTGCGATAAGCCTCAAGCAAGTCACTCGGGTTGACCGTCATCGTTTCCACCTTGCTTTTTCATGAAAAACTGCAAGATTTCTGCGGCAGCTTGCAGATCGGCTTGCGTAAACACCGCTTCTGGCTCGGTTGAGTTCTCACGCAGCCGGCCGGTTCTTCGAAGCAAGTCGACTGCCGCTAGGAATGACTTGAGATCCCCTCCGGCACTTTTATTCGCGACCTGGCGGACGGAGATCTGAGCCTTCGAAAGTTTGCGACGGCGCCCGCCTTCTGTGACCTCTACGGTGACGTTCAATTCATCCTCAAGCATCTTGCCCAAATCGCCGGAGCCCTTTAGGCGGCCGCGGCGGTTTCCGGATTGTCCTGGTTTGTATCGGCTCGATTGCGGTGGTTTGGCGTATCCGATCGGATAGGGGAGGCCCGCGATGAGATCCTCACGTTCGGCCGGACTGGAGTTTCTCAAGCGTTGCTTCAACCCGAGATTCTGCGTTTTCTTCCGCTTCATGATGCCTGCTCCCGACTCGGGAGATCTGCGCAGGCGTTTGACCCTTTGAGTTCAGCATTGCGGACCGATCTCTCGTCGCTAAAGGTTCTGCCCGTACCGGCATGCCGGGCCTGAATACCGGTGAAGCGTTCAAACCTTTGGACTGTCACGTCGCAATAATGGGGGTCAAATTCGATTGCGCCGCAGCTACGATCGACCTGATGGGCCGCAATCAAGGTGCTTCCCGATCCAACAAATGGATCGAGCACCCACTCTCCCCGTTTTGAAACATCGAGAATTGCATCGACCAACAGCTGGGTAGGCTTTACCGTGGGATGTAATTCCAGCATCTCCGCGCGCCCAGGGCCGAAGCTATTGGCTCCCGGGTAGCGCCAAACGTTGGTACGGTTCCTTCCGAAGCTGCCGAGCTGGATATTGTTCGTATGGCCATTGTTGCCTACCCGCCACACGAAGACATGCTCATGTTCGGAACGATACAGCGATCCCATCCCCCCATTGCCCTTGGCCCAAACGCAGACATTGAGCAGCGCATCATAGGTGTTGCGGCCAGCCGACAGGACCTCATGGAAATGACGCCAATCCATGAAGGTGAAATGAACCGCACCGGGAACGCTGACGTCCGCCATATTGCGGAATACGATTTTGAGGAAGGCAATGTATTCGGTTTCGGTCATCTCGCCCGAGGCCATCGCAAAGTCTCGATGATGGTGCTGACCCAGGCCTCGGGCGTGACCATCGATCGAGACATTGAAGGGCGGATCGGTCAAGGCGAGGTGAACGCGCTGGTTCTGCAGCAGGATAGGGTAAGCATCCGGATCCCGAGCGTCCGAGCAAAGCAGCCGATGTGACCCCATCAGCCAAAGATCTCCGGTGCGGGTGACCGGGATCGAATCAATGTGCGGGAGGTCGTCGGCTCGCGGATCGCTCGCGATCGTGCCAGATGCATCAGCCAGGAGGATGATGTCGAGTTCGCCGGTCTCGAAGCCGGTTAGCGTCAGATCCAGCTCCGGAAACGCCACCGACAACTCGCCCAGTTCCAGTCTCAACAGATTGCTATCCCAGCCGGCCAGTTCGCCCAGTCGATTGTCGGTAATGGCATAGGCTCGCCGTTGCTCCTCATTGAGGGCCGCGAGTTCGATCGTTGGAACCTCCGTCATGCCGAGCAGTTTTGCGGCTTCCACTCTTCCGTGTCCGGCAAGGATGCCACCGGCCGCATCGATCAGAACTGGATTTGTGAAACCAAATGTCTCGATGCTCCTTGCAATCTGCGAGATCTGCTTGCGAGAATGGGTACGAGCATTGCGCCGATGTGGCGTGAGACTTCCGATCAGACGCAGTTGAATTGCCAGCTCTCCTGCGGCGCCAAGGGGGCTGAAGCACGAATTGTCCGAATTGAGTTTTAACTTCTTCGTCGCGCATTCATCACGCGACTGCTGACGTATCTGTTTGGTCATGAGGCCCTCTGATGTTGGCCCCATCCAAAACGAAAAAGGGGCCGATGCGGTTGTTCGCATCGCCCCGACCCATCAGGAGTCCGCTGGCGGCTTTCCTCGCCTCTTGGCCGTCAGGACCAAAATAGACGGTATTTCCTCGTCTCTCGACCATCGAGATCCAGGAGACGGTCTCTTCCCGTCTCTCGAACCATCAAGATCCAACAGACAGGTATTATTTCGCTTGACTTATCATCTGCGAGCGCAAATTACAATATAGCAACCGTTTCCATTCGGTAAATTCGGGTCGACGCGAGATCGAGGGCCTAGGCTTGTAGATCGTCCGGATGCCGACATCATCTGATCATTGGCGAGAATGTGAGAATGTAGGCGCGGCCGTCCACCTGCAGCTTTTCCGCTTTTCCCTTTTCCCTGATGGCACAAAAAAATTCCCTGTTCGGTGCCATACATTTCCCTGCTCCGAAGCTTAGGGAAATCGGCAGCAAGTATTTGAATTTAGGTCGCAATGATCGCCGAAAACCGAGAGAGCCGCTAAAAAAGAAGGAATTTCCCTGTTCTTTCCCTGTTTAGCAGGGAATTTGATGGAGACGGGTTCGCATAGGAAGGCTTCCACCACCACCCAGTCTTAGGAAATCTGCACCATTTAGGCGGCAAGCAGGAAAGCCGCCTTTGCGGCCATTTCTCGCGATTTCATCCAGCCACTTCTCAGGCTCTGTAAAGTCAATTCGGTCTCCAGGGCGATTTCGGCCCGCCGGTCTCCGCCCACAAAAATCCCGTTCCCGGCGGGGGCGGGGCGCGGAGGCGCGCCATCTTGGCGTTGCGATGGTGTTCCAGTTTCCGGGGGTGCGAGTGCCGCGGAACTATCTCCACCACCCAGTCCTTCCGAACCGGGCAATTTCCAATCGGGTTCAGATCGTTATGTGCCGGGATTTCCGCTATCCGTTCCGGCTCCTTTTGGTCTCTGCAGACTCGGTTGTCTCTGGTGGCGATTTTGGCGGCCCTGTCTCCGCATCTCACTCGTCTCGCATTTCGAAACTGCGAGCAGTGATCAATTTGAGATCAGGATCGTCATAAACAACAGGCTGCGGCTTCAGTTTGTAGTCGGACAGTGCGTCCAAGGCGGCCTCCTGCTGTCTCTCGGCGTGGGAGATGATCAGCAAAGCGCCGGCGCAAGCCAAGCTTAGGCAGGTCAGCAATATCCTCAAGGTGCCCTCCGTCAGGACATCCAAAGTCTAAAGGAGGCGGACAATTATGGATGTAGTTTTCCTGCCACACTTAAGGATGCGTAGCTTACGGTGAGCTTACAAGTACCTAACCTTCTCGCGGCCTCTGAGGTCATGGTTTAAGGACACGCCAGACGCTTATGCAGGCCATCGGAGCCCAGCGCCAGTGCCAAGTCGGCATTGTTGTCAATGCGAATGGCGAAAGGGGCGTCGGAAGCTTTCGTACTGTCAGTAAGGCGCCGTCACGTGGCTTCGGTGCGTTTTGGAGGAGTGCCTTAGGAAGTCCGCTCAAGATCCGATATTAGCGCCACCATAAAGCGAGCGGCCTCGCCTTCGTCACAACACGATGGTCAAAGGTGAGCGACAACGGCAGCACGCTCGTATTGTTGAGGTGCGGTCGCTCCGGCGTTCGCCGGCAAGGCAATTGCCGCAGGACCAGGTTTTCCGCTTCCAGCGTTGCGCTCGCCTTGAAGCGCGAAGCCAGGGTTCCGAGAATCAGCTGAATAGATCGGTCATCAGGATGCGAGCTTATGCCGTCCGCTTGCTGCGTCTATCCCGAATCGGATTATCGGTACACACAGGTGCCGTTCTTTTCGGCAAGGACGGCGTGATCCCGCCGATGTGAGCGCTGAGATACGATGACGGCTTTCAATCGCGAGGGATGGCGACAAGCCGATCGGCGCCCGCGATCAGGAAGACCGAAAGATTTCCGCGAACAGGCTTTGCCATCGGCCCTACCGGTTGCTTGCCGGTCAGGAACGGGATCAGCGCGAAAGCGCACCTTCCTGAGCGACAACATTCAGCTGGTTTTCGGTATGGGTACCGATGCGCTGACTTTTAAAGCGGTCGGCATGTCTTTGGGCTTACGTTGCGCATACCAAAAATCCTTCTCGACCACCATATTGCCGCCGCCGCTTGGCATAGCAAGCAATGCTCGCAGCGTCAGGTGGCATCGGTCAGAATTAGTTGACATCCCGCGTATGCTGTCGACCGCTTCGCTGAAAAGAGCCACGGTGTCGAGCGTGTCACCGTGAAAAAACGTTTTGACCCATGCGTCAGGAACGGGGTCGCTGACGGTCGGGAGTAAGTCTTTCTCGATGGATTGCACTTTAAGGCGCGCGCGATCTAGTTCGGTCTCATTGATGTAGACAGCGAGATTGCAGGCTTCAAGGAACGCATAAATGCGGTAGGCGTAGAGTAGTTTGTTGAAGCTTGTCGCCTGTGCTGGCATTTGCGGCAGGCGATATGGATTCCCCTGCGCAGAAGCGCTGGATATCGTGAGCACCAGCGCCAACGCCGCTAGGATCAATTTGCGTTGCATCATTGCACTGCCCTTTCCTGACAGGCCTTGTGAGCCGCCGAGAATCGGTCATCGCTCTGGCACAGGGCTCTCAAACTTGATGAGGAACAGCGGGATGCCAAATCGTTAGGATCGCTCGCACCATACCGAGTCCGCGCGCGGCTTATTGTTCCACGTCAATGGCTCCCGCGAGCTAATTTACCCTCTTGATCGCCCTCGAAGTGTATTGCCGCTGCCCAATCTTTGAGCCGCGTCGCACCGGCACGATCGCAATCAAGAGGGGGCGCGGGTCGAGTGCGTTGGTGCGCCTAAAATGGACAAACCCGCGAAATTGACTCGCTATCCGAGATTAGAAGGCGCACGGTGAATTATCGCCGCCCTGCCTTCGGTGACTGAGAGTGCTGCACGCTCCCGCCAGTATGAGGAGCGGCGCTATGCCAGACGCGAAAAATCGACCTATTTGTCCCAGATGCCAGCGTGCAATGACATTGTTGCTGCAACCCGGTGGCAAGCCACCTCGCACCTTTCAGTGTCTCGACTGTGACCGGCCTGACCCGCTTAGAGCAGATCCGCTAGGTTGGCTCTCAGGCGAGCTAGGTCGGAAGGAGTAAGGCCGCCTCATTTCGTGGTCTAAGAACGGATGATTCCTCTCCGCGAGTGTTAAAGAAACGGCCCCAGCGCGGGGGGGGGGCGAGCTGAGGCCGTCATCTCATCAGATCGCCATGAGGGAATGGCTTCCCGGTCGTGCGTACTAGTCACGCCGGTGACATTCGTTCCGGCGGGCCCGCGGACCTTTAAGCGAGCACGCGCGTTGGGCTTGTACCTACGTACCTGCACGCAGATCGGTAGAGTTCTATGTTTGAGTTGGCGGTCGCTTTTATTGCGCTGTTCAGCGCTATCATTTTCTTGGCGCATGTGATTGAGGCCTATAGGGCTCACTCGGGCTGAAGGCGAACGAAATGAGCGAGCTTGACCCGACGCCAGAGCTTCCGGATAACATGCCGATCCGTGAGGTCCGATTCCCAACGCGCATAAAGGACGCGCTATTTGCGGCCGGCCTGAAGATCGTGGCGGAGGTGCGCGAAATCTCGGATGAGGCATTGCTTAGGCTTCCGGATTTTGCAAAGGCCTCGGTCGCCCGTCTTCGCGAGACGCTTGGCCTGCTGTCGACGGACGGAGTTAGGCCTTTGGGCAAAAAAGCCTTCATGGGCACAAAACTGACATGCCAGCGCGGCCGGATGATGTCCGTCGGCGTAAATCGGACCTCGGGAATGTTGATCACGCGCTTCCTTCAAGATGAGGTGGTTGCGTGACCTTTCAGTAGTGGGTGAGTTGTGGCAGGGCTTCTGCCTTGGTTTAAGGTCTCCGCATGCCTATATCCGCAAAATGACAAACCCACATGTAATTTTCGAAGCTGAGAAAGTTTCTCACAACTGGCAGATCAAATGCTATTGCCCCGGGGGAAAGATCGACTACGTGACCGGCTTCTTGGACGAGCAATCAACTCAAAACTGGTTGAAGACTGAGCATTGCGCCCATTGGCTCAAAGTGCGGGGCTATAACCCGGCCTATAACGAAATAACGCGCCAGTGATCTTCCAGCGATACATCTGCAAAACCTCAGACGCATTTTGCCGCACAAAATGGAAATAAAACCTTGTATCCAGACAGGCTGGCATCGGGTCGATTCCGAGCGATATTCGTTCAATGGCAAAAAAATTACGCGTACGCCTTCTCGAGGTTGATGTTACGACTCAAGAACCGACACTCTGGAGATGGAGGGTTTCCGAGAGTGGCCAAGAGATAGTGCACGGCTACGCGACCTCCCGTGAGTCGGCTCAAATCGACGGGGATAACGCTCTATTCAACCTGCTTTCGTTAGGTAGTTAATGACCCCTCTCCGGCGCATATTCGCTGGATGGAGCCCGGAGGAGTGAAGAAGTTTTAATCTCTTGGTTTTAGCCGCCGTGGCCCAATAGTGACGGCGTTTGCACTGATCGCACACACGGTTAGTCACGACAGGGTCTTGTCGCGTGTTTGAACGAAATAGTTAGGAACGCGTTCTCCAATATGCCCAAAAACAAATCTGCGATCGGTCCAATGATAACGCAGCCGATCGAGCGCCCCTCGATATTGCCCACCCAAGTTCGGCCAAGACTACCACACGTTGGAGCGAACAAGACGCTGCTGCCAAAACAAAAACCAACAATGGCGGAAGCGGTACGGGCCGCTAAGGCGGAAATTACGCGGCGTGACTCCTTGCGAAAACAGCGGCAAGCTCTGAAGGCATAAATCTGCTGGGCACCTAACCTCGTGAGTCGATTTCCCGATCGAAATTGTGAAGGTATGACAACCCTTCCACCGTCAGACGGTGCTCGTCTCTTTCGCCGTCAATGTATTTTTTCATGAGATGTTCGGAGAGCCGTTGACGAGCTCCCTTGGTCTCGGAACGGTCCGCGAGAGCGCCGTATATGCTTAGTGTGCGATCGACGGGTAAAATAGTCATTGGATTTTGTCTCGGGGCAGTTTGGCGAATATCTAAGGCCCAGTGCCCTGGATCGTTCCGCAGAAATATTCGTCTAGAGCGACAATTTTAGGCGCCGAAGCAATACCGCGAGGCAGAGTTTCACAGTGACGCGTAGCGCACGGCGTTTTTTATCGCGTCGTCAATCTCGACAGCTAATTCGACTTCGCCAATTTTATTAAGGCGGGAAGCCATTGTTGACGCCTGGACCGTACTCATGGAGAGCGGCTCGGCTGTATCGAAGCTGAATTTGATGCGCCAAACTTCCTCACGGTTGCGGTGCGGCTCAACTAGCAGAACCGGAAGATTAGGCAACCCATTCTCTAAAAGCAGTGCTGACAAGGTGGACATCACGAACCCGGTTTGAGTTCAGGAGATATCACGTCGAGCGACGATATCGTTCACCGGATTTTAGGGCGTCGTCGTTCCGGTACACGCCTGCTGCGAAGAGCCGATAAGCTCCTCCACGATATGGATACTCCGCCGGCAGTATCAACCCTCGCGCTGTGCGCGCCGTCGATATAGTAGACAACGCCGCTTTCCCACAAAGACGTGCCATGAGGGCTAACGACCCTTTTCCAAAGCGGTGTGAACGAAACCCGTGCGAATCTAGGGCGCCCCTCGAAGAGCCGCCTCTGCCGTCCTGCTCTGCTTCCTTGCACGTGTTTGCGTCAAATTTTCACGGAATAGGATGATCTGACCCTAATCCCGCGCTGCTGGGTTCATCAAGCGTTTACAAACGATCTCTAGGACGCAACCATAGAGGCCGTCTTGATGATTGATCTGAAACAAAAATACGATGCATCAACGGTCGCCGTTATGCGTCAGGCATTGAGCGAGGTGGTCGCTGATCGTCGCTTCCTAGTCCGAAAGTCTGTCACTCCCCTTGAAGTGGCGGAGTATATTCTTCAGCAGGCGGCGTCTGGCGAACGCGATCTCAACCGTCTGAAAAGCTCTGCATTCGAGAAGATGAGTACCGCTGCCTAAGGTGAGGCGGTCAAGTGCCGGTATGAACGACTCTCCGTGGCATTTTTTCGGACCTCAGCGGCGCTGCGCACGTCAGCTAACAGGGGGTAAAGCGGACTTCGTGGCTGAGGGCGGCCACTTCCGAGTTTGACCTAAACCCGACATCGGCCTGACCAAACTCTCTTTGCCGTTTCCAGCTCACCGCCCGGTCGAATCAAGTTTTGCATAGGTCGCTACTGCGAAAAAAGGCCCGGCTTTTTTGCCGGGCCTTTCCTTTGTTGAGTGGCGAACGGTTGGACTTAGAAGTCCATACCACCCATGCCGCCACCGCCCTGAGGCATGCCGCCGGCACCGGCGTTCTTCTTCGGAACTTCGGCCACCATGGCTTCGGTGGTGATCAAAAGCGCAGCCACGGAAGCCGCGTTCTGGATCGCTACGCGAACCACCTTGGTCGGGTCGATGATGCCCTTGGAGATCAGGTTGACGTATTCGCCGGTCTGCGAGTCGAAGCCGTAGGCATACTGGTCCTTTTCGAGGATCTTGCCGACAACGACCGAGCCGTCTTCACCGGCGTTGATCGCGATCTGGCGGGCCGGCCAGGACAGCGCCTTGCGCACGATCTCGACGCCGGTCTTCTGGTCGTCGTTCTTGGTGCGCAGGCCCTTGAGGTGCTCGGAGGCGCGCAGCAAGGCGACGCCGCCGCCCGGCAGAATGCCTTCTTCTACAGCCGCGCGGGTCGCATGCATCGCGTCATCAACACGATCCTTGCGCTCCTTCACCTCGACCTCGGTCGCGCCGCCGACGCGGATCACCGCGACGCCGCCCGCGAGCTTGGCCAGACGCTCTTGCAGCTTCTCACGGTCGTAGTCCGAGGTGGTCTCCTCGATCTGGGCCTTGATTTGCGCGACGCGTGCTTCGATGTCGGCTTTCTTGCCATGACCGCTGACGATGGTGGTGTTCTCCTTGTCGATCATCACCTTCTTGGCGCGGCCGAGCATCGCGAGCGTGACATTCTCCAGCTTGATGCCGAGATCTTCGCTGATGGCCTGGCCGCCGGTCAGGATCGCGATGTCCTGCAGCATGGCCTTGCGACGATCGCCGAAGCCTGGCGCCTTCACGGCCGCAACCTTCAGGCCGCCCCGCAGACGGTTGACGACGAGGGTGGCGAGAGCCTCGCCTTCGACGTCTTCTGCGACGATGACTAGCGGCTTGCCGGATTGCACCACGGCCTCAAGCAACGGGAGCAGTTCGTTCAGGTTGGAGAGCTTCTTCTCGTTGATCAGGATGTAGGCGTCTTCAAATTCCGCACGCATCTTGTCGGCGTTGGTGACGAAGTAGGGCGAGATGTAGCCGCGGTCGAACTGCATGCCCTCGACCACCTCGAGTTCGGTCTCGAGCGATTTGGCTTCTTCAACCGTGATGACGCCCTCGTTGCCGACCTTCTTCATGGCGTCGGAGAGGAACTTGCCGATCTCGGCGTCGCCATTGGACGAGATGGTGCCGACCTGGGCGATTTCCTCGTTCGAGGTAACTTTCTTGGAGTTTTTCACGAGATCGGCGACCACGGCGTCCACCGCCAGATCGATACCGCGCTTGAGATCCATCGGGTTCATGCCGGCTGCAACCGACTTGGCCCCTTCTCTGATAATGGCCGCGGCTAGCACGGTCGCGGTGGTGGTGCCGTCGCCGGCCGCATCCGCCGACTTTGAGGCGACTTCGCGCACCATCTGCGCGCCCATGTTCTCGAACTTGTCCTCCAGCTCGATTTCCTTGGCGACGGTGACGCCGTCCTTGGTCATGCGGGGTGCACCGAACGATTTGTCGAGCACGACGTTGCGGCCCTTGGGGCCGAGCGTGATTTTCACCGCGTTGTTGAGAATGTCGACACCGCGCAACATGCGATCGCGGGCGTCGACGCCGAATTTGACTTCCTTGGCTGACATAATGATCTCCTTTTTTGAACTGGTCAGATCCCAAAGACCGCGCGACTGGGCGGGTTTTTTGAGAGATGACATTTGGATTGCGGTCCCAATCCTTCGAAACGCCGGCTGCGCCGACTCCTCAGGACATGGAAACTGACTGGCGCGCTTACGCGGCTTTCTTCTTGGCGGCGGGCAGATCGGTGAGGACGCCCAAAATGTCGCTTTCCTTCATGATCAGCAGTTCCTGACCATCGAGCTTGACCTCAGTGCCTGACCACTTGCCGAACAGCACGCGGTCGCCAACCTTGAGATCGATCGGAATCAGCTTGCCGGCTTCGTCGCGGCCGCCGGGGCCAACCGCCGTGATTTCGCCCTGCGAGGGTTTTTCCTTGACAGTGTCGGGAATGATGATGCCGCCTGCGGTTTTGTCTTCGGCGTCGATGCGTTTGACCACGACGCGGTCGTGGAGCGGACGGAAGTTCATGTGTTCCTCCTTGGCCTTTGTGATTATTTCTGGATTGGCAGTCGCGACGGGCGAGTGCTAGCCGTTCTTCACATAAGCCTGTGACACTGGGACACAAGGGCTGCGGCCCACGATGTTTGACTACAACTTGAGTTTCTCGGGGAGGAAGGTTTGCGGCAATTGCTAGCAGGCGAAGCAATATGCTGCTACCGCATTGATTACTATGACCTATTGAACGTTTTCATTTTTGGCGCATTGAGAATCATGTAACTGTTTTAGTTGGCTGGAGGTTGGCATGATCGAGAAAGATGCGGTTTCCAAGGATTTCAGGAAGCAGGTCTTAGGCTACGGACTGACAACAGCGGAAATCGTTTATCGTCGTCCGGATCGTCACTGGTTGCTGCAAACTTACATCTGGCAGGACTACGATATGTTTCCGAACTTCCCGGCGCTGCAGGACTTTCTCGCCTTCTGGCAGCAAAAGCTCGAAGGCCCGCTGTTTACAGTCACTGTCGCTCACTCCAAAATGATCAAGCCTGCGGAACTACGCGCCGTGGACGGCGTGTTCCGGTTGCACTATTCAACTGAAGCAATTGAGGCGGGAACGCCCCTGAGCACATTCTGAGGCCCGGCGACCTGACTGCGCGGCCGGCGCGGCGCGTAATCGCCCAGAACCTGCGCTCTATCGCTCGATGAATCGGCAAGCGTTCGTGTTGCGCGCAGTTGGTGGCGGCGTCGCGACCAATTTGGACAGCGTTCCCAACAGGCTTACTGCCTGAGATAGTTACCCAAGAGCGGTTTCAGCCTCTAATAATTTGGATGACGTCGGGACGATCACACGAAAGACCCGGCTAGGCGCGAGAGGGTGAGCGCGGCGACGCTTGGTTGGCTAAGGAAAAACGAGGTTTCCGCCTTGGACCGCAACGAATATCGGTCAACTAAAGTGTCTAGCGAAGCAAAAAGCCGGCGCTAAGAAAATCGCAAAGGCCTTGTATCGTACTCCGAGTGCGACAACCGCATATGCATATGTTGGATGTGTCGCTCAGCACGAGGGGGAAATTGAAGGCAAACGTCGCGATAATTAGCAAGTAGTCTGCCACATTTGAATTGAACGGCTTTCCTTTTGATTTGCCGGAACGAACCACCGTATGCTCGGTTGTCATATGTTCCCGACCATTAAGGAGACGGGATGACAAACAGAATGATCCCAACAAGTATGGTCAGCAGAATCGACAGGGCGATTGGTCCACTAAGTCCGGCCAGAACAAGAATCAGACGCCTGGCCAACAGACGCAAAATCCAAACGAGGGCGGCCAGCAGAGCGGCGGCCAACAAAGAGAGCCGCAACGCGGACGGAAACGAACCGCTCGTTTCGACGAGCAGTTAGCAGAGTATTCCGGCTCCCAATCCGCCTTCTTCGACTCTTCCCATTCTTAAACGCACGATGCCCTTCGGTCCATGCCCTCAGAGGAGGTAGCTATGGAACATCAATTTTTCATTCGTCAGCAAAACCTCAAGCTCTATCGCAGTCTCGTGGCTGCATCGGAAGTGGCGGCGGCGAAAGCTGACGCGCGGCAGGAGAAGCGTTTAAAGCTACTGGCAGAGGAAGTAGCGAACCAGCCGCCGCCCAGAAAGAACTAAGGCGCTCGATGCCGGCATGAGTGGGTGGCTTGCCGACAACAGGAGGACTCCAATGTCACTTACACAGTTTAGCGTCGATAACGGACCGCATAACATGGACGGACTACGGGTTTTTGCCCAGGATGGCTCTGAACGGATCGAAGCGTTCATAGGTCGCAAAGTAATGGATGTCTGGGCCGACTTTGTCGAGCACCGTGGAGGAAGACAAAGTCTGTTCCGTAATCAATACAATGCGCTTGGCAAGCTTAATATTGCAGCGATCCAGCGGATCGTGAGTGCGAAATACCAGCGAGGCGCAGCGTTCAACCGTCAACATCCCTTTGTCGAGGTTCTATTCTCGGACATTACGGAAAGCGGCGAGATGTTGGATCTAAGTGAACTCGTGCGCGAGGCCTTGCCGCCAATTTTTGAAACAACGCGTGCGCTGAAAGCTAGAAAGTGACTAAGTGATGCCCAGAGTACGTTGGACGCCAGAAGAGGATGAGCGACTTGTCGATCTGATCGCGGCCCGTAAATCGTGGACATCAATAAGCGGCATTCTCAAGCGCAGCATGAAATCCGTCGAACTTCACGCGAAGACGCTCCGATTGGTTGGGGCAAGAAAAGAACGAGGGCTGAAGGAAATGAGGACAGCGACTGCAGGCGATGGAGGCGGCGCCTCGCTGATACATTAACTTTTCGAAAGTGAGCAAAATGGAACACCGCCAGGACGGGCGTGGTTCCATAATGGCTTCATCACCGCCCCTTATCGGCATATAGCGGTGACTGAGAGTGTTGTGCTCCCGCCTGATCCAAGGCGAAGCATCATGATGATCCTGCGGCCACTTTGCCCAGCGTGGCAAGCAAGAACCATGTTGGCGCGCATTACTCCTGGCCCCGCTGGCTTTGACATTCGAACGTTCCAGTGTCCCGCTTGTGATCACATCTACCAGCGCGTTGTCGAGCTTATCGATCCGATGAAATCCAGAGAAACTGCAGGTTGGCTCGCCGGCGAACTCAGAGCGCCAAACTGAGGGCAACGCCATGCAGTCGGCTCCCGACGTCCGGCGAAAACCATTGTGCTTCCCGATAGCAGGTTGATCGTAAAATGATTGAAGCGGTCACGGTAATCATGGGTCTATTTTGCGCTGTCATCTTTGTAGCTCTTGCAGTCGAAGCTATCTAAGGGCTGGCACTGACTTGGCGGACCGGCGGCTCTTAGGAGAAGCCGAACCTTGCACTAGATCACGGTCGGGCCTGTCTGAGAAAGATTTCCGAAAACGAGTATGAGGCGAGTACCTGTCTTGCGTGCGCCATCTCGTCGATCGAACGACAGGCAAACATGACGTGTAAGGCCGCCGCCTAGTCGAGATCATCATTATCCGGTGGAATGGGGCAATTCTCGGCTAGAGCAGCTTGGCTGCAGGTTGCGTGGTACGACTCGATGGGATAGCGAAGCGGCCATGAAGTTGATCGCTGAGTATCTGGACATTGCAATCAAATTTGAGTGGATGGCGGCTGTGGAATCGCCGTCACAATTGAAGAAGTCGTTCGAGAAGCAGGCCGCTGCCTACCGCAAACTTGCGGCGAAACGTGCGAGGAAACTCGGCATACTGGAACCGGCTGGTTCGATCAGCCATATAGTTAGGGCCACACCCGTTGGCGAAGCCCAGAAGGCCCCACGCCCCGGCGACGTGGCCGGGTGGGTAGCGCTATTTTGGTAGCAGAGATCGTCTTAATGGTCTCCCATAAGCGGGGAGGGAAAAATCGACAAAAAAGCCGCCCCACAATCAAGCGAGGCGGCCCCTGTCAAAACGTCATCGATTAGTCTCTTAAAAGGCGCTTTCCTTTTTTCTGTGGTCTATGCGCCGAGATTCCTCGAGCCAGCAACTGTGCTTTTCTGACGCTCTCACGTAATCGGTATAATTCGCGTAACTGAGCAATGAGATTAGACGTCGAGTCGGTGACGGTTGCGATGCGCTCCTGAATAGAACTCAATTTGAGACCTCATACTAATTCTACGGGCACCATTGCCCTAAACATCTTTTCAGTTATTTCCCCGATAAACTGGTCAATATTGCTCATATCGGAAATTTTCTGCAGTCGGGGCATTAAGCATCGCGTTTATCTATTTCCTTCTGAATCGCGATAGCGCTTCTTTTTCCCAGAGCCGCGTCAAGGCCGCCGTCATTGCTGCGTCGGCTTCGGTTGCCAACCAGCCAAACGACGAAGTCCTTCATCGCGGTCAAGGACCGCAGGGGCGGGTGCAGGTCGAGGCGCCAACAACCATCGTTCAATGTATGCCGGTCGAGACGGACGGACGTCTTAGATACCGCATCAAGTCTGACAAGATAGAGCGTGTAGTGACGGAAGATGAGCTTTCGTACTCAGTAAGGTGCTGTCACTGGTAATGGTTAGGGAAAACGCGTGCTGAATGATCGAGACAATATCCTGAGCGCTCTGCGTGAAAAGGCGCTCAAGGTTCGTGAGATCATGAGACGAGCCAATGTCCTGAACGAGGAAGCTTGCCAATCCCTCCTGCTGAAAATGCGAGACGGGGGCGTTGTGAAATTCGATATTCATAGCGGCCGATGACATCTTGGATGATGCGCAGAAGGTCCCAAGAAAGCTTTTTCCCTTAGATCTGGCGCTAAGAACATTCCGGATTGAGTCCGAGTGCCTCGAACTGCCGGCTCCATTCCGCCGGCGGGTCGCGCAGCCGCTCGACGCCGATGCCGCGGGGCAGGCGACCTTCCACAGCGGCTTTGACAAGATTGGGGGCGAGGAAGGCGAGCGAGATGGTCATATTGACCTGCCGAGCGCTGCACTTTTCGCGAGCGCGAAGTTCTGCGACCGTGGTTACTACCTGAGACAATATCATCGAGCCACTGACGACCTCGCGCGATGGTGCTGACGAGGCGCGCTCGGCGCTCGAACCGTTCCGGGCGGACCTCGCTTCGAGATGCATTGTAAGGAAGCAGGATCATCAAGCTTTGATGGAATACTAGTTCGCCAATAGAACCGAGCTGGGCAAATCTCTCATTGCCAACGGCAAAAGTCCTACGATGATTACGATCCATCCTAGGGTGCGTGAAGAATATGTTTTCCGCGACTCGATTGTATATAGTGACAGAGTGAGCCGGTCGCCCGATGTCGTGAGTTACTCGCGGCGAAAAGCCTTCTTAGACACAATCACTCCTGATTTTTGGGAAAAGGGCTTCTAAATAAAAGAAGGCAATTTAGCAACACTGGCATCCGCTCCCGCCGCCCAAACAAAAAGACCGCCGGGTTGACCGACGGTCCTTTCGTTCGGGGTTGATGCGCTCGACTTTGCCTAGCCGTATGACAGCGCCACTCTACGCGAATGGTCTCTTGTCTCGTTTCGTGCTAGCCGGTGCGAGAACCTCATCGCTCAAACCCAACCTTGAAGCTGAGTGAGGCGAAAAGAAAATCAAGTGAGCCGTGCTGACCTTAATCCACATCATTGCGCCACCTGGCAAAATCGCCAATGATGATGCGACATCGCTGAGCGGCGGTTCGGGCAATGTCAGGGGCCGCTCGGTTTGCTCCAGATTTCGGGGCGGCCTCGCCTCAAAATGGGTGGCATATGAGTAACGTGTCAAGCGAGTTTGAGCTGTTGCTGGGCCACGCAGCGTTTAAGCTTTGGCCAAAACTACCGCGTGATGTGCAGGAAACACTTTTTGAGACTGCCGTTCCCGACAATCCTTTGTTGAGATACAGCTTCGCGGTATTTCTCCATGACCATCATCCGCGAACTGCGCACCCGCCTAGGCCAACCAACTTGGGTTGATCCTGGCAGTAAAATAGCCCGCCAGCCCGGCCGGAGCGCGACTGCGCGCGCCCGATGCAGTTTATGCGCGGCGACTAGCGCGGTCTTTGCGAGAAGTGCATTTCGCCTTAGGCCCGACCTCGACCAGGCGGCGTATGACCACGCCCGCACCAAGCGGGAGGCAATCGGGGTTAGCGCCTTCCCCTAGAGCCCGATAGGGGATTAGAGCCTAAAACCTCGACGGCTTCGTCAATTAGGGATTGGAGCCCGGGTTCATGCTTGCTGGCCGCCTCTAGTATCAGCCGCCCCAATCTGGATTTAAGGGCTTCGTTGGTTTCACCAAGGTCTTGGATGGGTTCTGCTTCGAACAAAACCATATTCACGCACCACTCTGGATTCGGAACAAATTGCTCTTACTGATGCTAACGGCCAAATCTAAAAGCTTCCTTGCCGTCGCGAGTATTTGATCCCGTTCTCTTCCCCGCTTGCCCCGCGACAAGCCTACTGCACCAGCCTCGCCTTGGCAGAACGGCTTTGCCGAGCGGCTGATCGGATCGATCCGGCGCGAGTGTGTGGACCATTTCGTCGTGTTGGGCGAGGCGCATCTGCGCCGAATGCTGCGAGACTATGCTCGTTAATACAACGGCATTAGAACGCATGGATAAAGATGCTCCGATCACTCGCCCGGTTCAGCGGATTGGAATCGTTCAATCACACGCGATCCTCGGCGGCCTTCACACCATTACGTTCGAGTTTAGGTTTTCGGTACGCACAGTGGTCCTCGCCCAGCGGGCCGGGGCGGCGACCGCCAGTCATTTGGATTTCTTTTCGATCCACTCTGTCGCCGCTAGCAGGACGAAGATCACGGCGAAGATGGCGGCGCCTGTCAGCGCTGCCGTCCGGATGTCGAGACGGGATAGACCATAATGATAATGGGCAACGAACCCCAACGTGAGCGCGATCATCGATGCCGCGCAGATGGCAATCAGAAAGTTTGCGAACTTGACAAGGATATAATCCATCGCCTGACAATGCGCCCCGGATAGCCCGTTTTCCAGCCCCGGAACTCAGCCACGTTGGCGACCGCACGAAGACGTCGCCGGAGAATAAATCTTTCCGCTGGCACCGGCCGTTGCCGATCGCCTCGAGGCCGCGGCCTGGTCGACCCGATCGGCCGGTGACCGTGCGGGGGCAGGAAAGCAAAACCCCCGCCGGGGGTACCGCCGGCAGGGGCAGGCATGTGTATGAAGAACGGCGAGCGGTTTTGCGCTCGGTGGCTCCTCAAAGACCATGCTTTTAGAGGCGCGTCGTGCACCAATTGTTCCCAGCAAGGGCCCGACGGCACGCAGCTTGCATCGATGTTCGCTGCAGCCTGGTCCCTGATCAGGTTGGCGTTCCTCACCTTGAACTGGCCCGGCGTGTGCCAAGCGCGCCGGGTCTTCTTCTGGCCACCACCACCCGCCTCGTGGCCAACCGCTGAATCCGCTATGATCTGCCCTGGCCGTGGGGCATTAGCCTGTTTCGCACGGCCAGCGCGGCGTCGATCTCCGACAGGCACCAATCGGCGCCGCGCCTTCCCGGATTTTGGTCTCTGCGGGCGTTCAAGCGCGTCTTAGCGGCGATTTTGGGCGCCCTGTCTCTGCATCCAGAAATTCCGTTCCCGGAGGCATAATTCCGACTGAGGGCACCGTCATGCGGCATTCATAGGCCGGCGCCGTCCAACCGTAGCCGCTCATCGCGTTTCCTCACTTCCCACGGGTAGCCCCGCCCCCAAGCAGGCGGGCTTTTCGTTTCTACTTACTTTCGGGCGCTTTGGGCGGAATAGGTGCCGGTTGAGGTGAAGGCTCGTTATTGACGCCTGCGGAAAGTGGGATGTCGCGGCAGTCCAACGCGTACACCAAATCGCCTTTCGAAGTTTTTCCGATTGGCAAACACAATACAGGACTACCAACCCTATCAATCGGCGGTGCTGGCGCAAGATTTGGAGTCTGCGCAAACGCTGGTGATGAGAGAAGCACGAACGCAAAGGATGCTTTTTTCATTTCAACCTCCCAATCAGACCGGCGTTATCGGCGATGGCCTAAGCCTATCCCGAGATGCAATGCCTTCTGTCGAAGGGCTCCGACCGAGCGCTTGGTGAGCTTTGCTATTTTGACTACAGGCGTCCGCGCCTTTGAATGATCCTTAATTTCCTTGAGATCAGCTTTCGTCCATTCGCGGCGTTTGGGGGTCTTCTTAGCTACTTTAGCTTTCTTCAAGTCTATCGCTCCTAATGATGAAGGGCGGCGGTTAGCATGAATCCGGGCAGTAAGTACAAGAACAGGTAACACATGATCGGCACAACGATTCTCCCGGCTCAGTATCTAGCTAATCTACGAATCTCGTCGATCAAGGCTTCGGGGCTCGAAGAGCACGGAGGCCGAATGACGCTGCATAATTCGAGATCTTGGCCCCGACGCTGTAGCTATTCCGGACTAAAGTCCGAGCATCTCAAACTGCTTGCCCCATTCGGTCGGCGGATCGCGAAGCCACTCAATGCCTATACTGCGGAGCAGGCGACCTTCCAGGATTTGCGGGGTTTTGGCTGACGGCGTTAGACGCTGCGGCCCAGTAGCCGAGAGCTGCAACGATGCCTCCAAAAGGGATGTGACTTGTCATCCTCGGCCTCACCTAATGGGAATCGTCCCCGGGGTGCCCTCTCGAAGCTTCGACTGCGACGGTTTCGGTTGATCCTTGCCAGGCGATCAACTCCTTTATGTCATTTTCGGTCAGATGCCCCCGCAGATCGCGCTTGCACTCCTCGAGCGTCCCCTCTGGATTCGCCAGTTTCCATTCGGCCAGCCTGGCCCACAGGTGCGGCGTGGAATGTTCGCGCTGGTCTGGTATCTCGAGCCCCTCGAGCATGCTGACGTCGATCATCGTGATGTCTCCCGGTTGCGGTAGGCCTCGACAGCGTACGCCAGAAAGATGCCCGCGCTACATAACCCAAGAAATGCTGCTACGACCTCGACCATCGAACTTACCCTGTCGCGCTAGAAAGAAGGGCCGCCTGCGTTGCCACGAGCGGCCCAAGTCTAGGGAGGGAAGACGCCCCATGAGGGGCAGCGATAGCGGGGGCGCTACCGCACACCGTAAGTAGGACGTCGGGATCACCGCCTCAATTGCACGCAGGTGACAATCAGGCATACGAAGGTTTAGGCGGTTCGAAGTCCGACTAATTCCTTGCGCTTTATGCTGCGACCTGCCGGCGTCCCAAACGGGATGGAGCCCCTTGTTAAAGGTCCGGGCCGATGCCCTTTGATGGATCAACAAGGAAAGCGTCGTCAACGGCGACACCCAAGGCGGTAACAAGCCGGTTTGTCTCCGCGGCCATGCCGACGATGGCGATCATCTCAGCATATTCCTGATCGGTCATACCCTTCGCGCGAGCGCTGGCCGTGTGAGAATGAATGCAGTAGGTACAACCATGGGCAATCGAAACGGCGACGTAGAGCATTTCCTTGACCTTGGGCTCAAGCGCCCCCGGCGCCATGACCTGTTTGACACTCTCCCAGGTTCGGCCAAGTGTCTTCGGGTCGTGCGCGAGCGCACGCCAGAAGTTGTTGACGAAATCGGACTGCCGCGTCCTGCGAATGTCGTCGAAGATGACGCGCGCCTCGGGGGAGAGTTGATCGTCGGAAAGCAGCTTCACTGTCGCCATGGCGAGTCTCGCTGGTTCGGGTTCAACGCGCCACGTTGCGACTGTGGCTTGGTTGGCTTCGATCGATGCCCGCTTACGGTTTGTCGCCCGGCGGATTCGCTTCCGGGGGAGGCGGTGGCGCGGTGGGTTCGGCCGAAGGTGGGGTACCTTGAAGCTCTGGCGCGCTCGCACAGTCTCCGGCCCAAATTTTGGCACCCTTGACTGTTCCTACCAGCTTGCAGCCCATTGGCGCCGATGGCTTTGCCTGTTTCACCGCCTTGCCACTCTTGGGCACCGGGGTTTCAGCCAAGGCATATCCCGAAAAGCCGACGATAGCGGCGAGCACCAGTAGGATCCTCATAGTTGTTGTTGCCTTTCCTCAGCCAGAGCTCGACCAGGCGGCGGACGGCTGCTGGGCGAGAGATTTCTCCGTCTGCATGGCCTCTGCACACCGATGTTTAGGCAATTTGCTGTTTCATTGACGCGCCCATGCTCTGTATGGGCAGAGTAGCCGGGCGCAGCTTTTTTCTCACCTACCCCAGAGAGCGAGCGCTCGGCTACTTTCGGCGACGACCGGTGATCGCCAGCAGCTCCCGCTTCCAATCAATCAGACCGCCTTCGTGAAAGGGCCGCCGGGTAATATGCCCGGCGGCCCACCGGGCTCATAATTCCTTGAAAGGAAAAATGACACCGCCACAGCCCCCGGTGCAGCGGAGATACGCACGGCTGGTTGTGGGTGTGGAGTCCTAAGTTTGCTCCACAGAAAGGAACACAAAGCCTGTTGCGGGCAGGACACATAACGCGAGCTCGATTCGAAGTACATTGCCGGCGTTTCTCCCGAACTGGGACCCGTCGCCAATGGCGGGTTCTTTTTGTTGCATTCGATACGCGCCCAATCGACCGCTTGATCGTAGTTGCGGCACCTAAGCGTCATTGCGTGGCCCCGAAAAGAGACGACGACATCACATTGAGGAACGCCGTCGTAGCGCCGTACACGAATTTCGGCCGAATGGTGAGTAATCATGATTTTGCGGCCAATCGTTTGAGATGGTCCCAGCCCAACCAGTCTTGTTGAAGATCACCCGCTTGTCCCGATTACAATAGCGGCCGTCCCCAGCAAAATTGGATGGAGTGGCGCTCATGCGCTGCGCTGCGCTGTGAGCGTGGACTCTTCGCCCCCAGAATAGCCCTTGCATGACTCTAGGAAGCCCGCTGGTGAGTCCGGCGAATAATTGAGGGCTGCGCCGAGCCGGCTGATCGGCGCCAAGCCGTGGCTCGCCAAGGCACTGAAGCGTGACGTTTTACGTTTCGCCTAACTTGATCGAAGGTTTAGAACCAAATACTTAGGTTTTCTTTCAAATCCACCGAACGAATGCCCATCTTCTGCTTGACGTATGCAGACGGAGAGAAGCGCGATGTTCGGTAGGAAAACCAAGTTCCAACCTAAGAGGCTCTTGGCCGACGTTTATCTCGGCATCATGATTGCTGGCGTAAATACACTGGTCGTTTTGGGAGCGGTTCTCGTGTTCGTTCTCATATGAAAAGCTCCCTCTATTGGCGGACTGGGCACGGAACCATACATCGGGTCGATGAAATGAAGCAGTCACAGCAACCCTAGGTCTGATTTGCGCTTGCATCTTTATAGCTCACGCTGTTGACGCGTATCGCGCACAATGAGGGCCACCCGGCACGAAGCGGGCGGCCGGTGTGTCCTGCGGATGGCTGCAAGCCGATTGAACAAAAGCGCGCCGGCCGGGACATACCTCTTTTGGGGTCCGCTCAATCGGTCCGGCGAAGGAGATTTCCGTGTCGATGAACGACGACAGGAGCCCGCTCCTGGATCTGATGAATTGTATTGTCTGTGACCAAACAATGAAACTCGAGAAGGTCAGTCCGGATGATCAGGGCAGTGACCTTATCCAATATCGGTGCAAACTATGCGGCCGCATTGAGCGACTGCGTCTGTTTCGCCGAAGCCGAGTCTAGGAAGGGTGCGTGTTTACAGGCCGCAAGCCGATTCGGCACTTGCCCTCGGCGACCCAACGCCTCGGCCAGTGCGCCAAGACGTCCAGCGGAATTGACTCGCTATCTAACGCCAGAGAAGCCTTGGTCTTGATGTGCTCGAGGTTGTTAACCTGCGGAGCATGTTCCGGGACGACGCCCCCAGCGAAGGGTCGATCGAAGAGCCCTTGACAGTTATCGCTGAGCTTCGGGCGCGGGGTCTCATTCGTCATATCGGGCTGCTCAGCAATGTCACGCCCGCGCGAGTCGAGGAAGGGCGCAGCACCTGCGAGATCGTTTGCGTTCAAAATCTTTATAATCTGGCGGATCGCAGCGACGACGCCGTGGTGGAAGCGCTTGCCCACCAAGGCATCGCCTATGTCGCCTACTTCCCGCTCGGCGGGATTGCACTGGTGCAATCAACAAAACTCAACAACGCCGCAGGTGTCCGAGCTGTCCGAAGCGTCGCAAGGAGTGGAAGCGTCTGAGCGATAAAACGCGAGGCACGACACCAGGTGATAGGTTTGAATCTATCTTATTCGGTTCATGCTGAAGGACACCTTGCGCTTGAAACTGGCCACGCTGCCACCACGTACCGACTACGCGAAAAGAATGCCCCTGAAATACTCAAAGGTTCTGACCTGCTTGCAGCGGCTTTCTACTGCTCTCGAGCGGGTTCATCGCGCTGGGGCAATTGTGCACGACCTTGAGGGCCGGCAAGCTGTGCTGGATCCGCGTGACAAGCTGTTGACAGCCAAAGCAACCTATCATCTTCTGCCAAGAAAACACAAGGATGGCAGGACGCGCCCTCGCTGCTACCACTTGGCTGCAGCGATCGAAGGCTCGTCCTTACGATCAGGAGGGAGCGGCATGCCAGCGCATGATGTGGACGCCATTTCTTCGCGGGCAGATTCGGCTGCACAACCACGTCGCGCTTTCTGGCCTGAAGGCTGGTGGCGATTAATCGATTTCCGGATCGGCATCGTCCCTTTGCCGGTCTATGTCTTGCTCATAGGACTGATCGCTGCGCTTGTCGCCGTGGGCGAGATCAAGTCCGACGGCCCAACGATGATCGTGGTGCTTGTCGTGGGCGGCTTCACCTGTGCAGAGATCGGCAAGCGGCTCCCGCTTTTGCGCAATATTGGTGCCGGCGCGATTTTCGCGACTTTTATTCCTTCCGCTCTTGCCTACTATCATCTGATCCCGACCCAGGTCGAAACGTCGATCATTGAGTTTACGAAGTCGACCAACTTTCTCTACCTCTTCATTGCATCGATCATCGTCGGTAGCATCTTCGCGATGGACCGGGACGTTCTTATCAGGGGATTCTTGAAGATATTTGTGCCGCTCACTGTCGGGTCCGTTGTGGCCGCAATGGTCGGCACGCTGGTCGGGACCATGCTCGGACTTGGCACGCGCCATACCCTATTTTATGTCGTGGTACCGATCATGGCAGGCGGCATCGGTGAGGGTGCCATTCCATTGTCGATTGGATACGCTGCCCTGACGGGCGTCCCGCAAGGCGAAGTTTTTGCACAGGTCCTGCCGCCGGTCATGCTGGGGAGCCTGACGGCTATCCTGCTCTCAGGGGCGCTGAATTTCGTCGGTAAGAAATACCCGTCCTTGACCGGAGAGGGGAAGCTGCAGCCGGCGCGAGACGCCGAGCCGGAGATCGAGGCCGTCCATGAGGAAGGGGACGAGGAAAAGGGTGTCAGCCACGTCGGGGTCAGCACGATTGCGGCTGCCGGTTTGACCGCGATCACCCTCTACCTTCTTGGTGTGCTCTGCCATCACCTGATCGGATTGCCGGCACCCGTTGCCATGCTGTTCTTGGCAGTCCTTGCGAAACTGACCCGTGCGGTATCGCCTGAGCTGCAGAAGGGTGCCATGGTGGTGTACGAATTCGTTCGTACCAACATGACTTATCCGCTGCTGTTCGCCATCGGCGTCGCGCTGACGCCCTGGGACAAGCTGATTGCAGCTTTCCAGTTCGCCAACATCATCACCATCGTCTCGACCGTCATCACCATCATGGCAACC
>Ga0206997_10078_pt1 | contig 28245 bp, 15 predicted proteins | sample Alteio_BWMinCont_3_FD_153478 | JGI IMG/M metagenome (GOLD analysis project Ga0206997, IMG submission 153478) | Enriched cells from forest soil in Barre Woods Harvard Forest LTER site, Petersham, Massachusetts, United States -... | ecosystem: Environmental > Terrestrial > Soil > Temperate forest >...
GTTTTTTTGCTCATCATTTCTTCAAGCCATGAAAGTGCTTTATAATAGCCCCAAACCTCTTTTTCATCCCGCTCTTTGCCAACTGTTTTGTGATAAACAATAACATCCGCAATTTCTTTTTGAGTAAGCTTGTTTCCCTCAATTTGAGTAGAATAATGCACCGATTGCATTTTTGAGGTTTCACGCAAGCTTTTTAAAACGGAAACGGTTATAGGTAATGCTTCAATTTCAATACGTAATGATTCTAATGTCATTAAATCAGAAGCGATTTTGTTGGTTATGGTAAAGCAAGGTTTAAACAAGGCTTTTCCCCTCCATTTACATGCCATTAACATTCCATTAAAGTTCCGTTATTCCGCCATTAAAATTATAGCATATTGGTTAGTGAGAGAAAAGGGAAAGGAAGGATGGCACTACTTCGCTAAAGCTACGAAGGGCACGGCTCCGCTGCCGACTCCGTCCGCCATAGCCTTTGGCGACGGCGGAAGCCTTGGCGCAGGAATTTTTTTGAAATGCGTGCCAGCCCGTCTTCGTTCTTCGAACTACGTCCCGCTTCACTAAAGTTACGCCGGAGACGCCCGAGGCAGTCTTCGCCTTCAATTTGCTATTAAATTCATCCTTTAAGAAAGCTGGCTGTGCCTAGGCGAAGCCCTTTAGGGCGAAGACTGGTGGAGGCGATGGGAATCGAACCCATGTCCGCACTGTATTCAGTGTAAAGCGCTACATGCTTAGTCATCGAAGATACAAGTAAGAGCTCTCAATGACAAAGATCACTTACCTGTTGATTGTGTGTTCAATCAAGCTACTCAATCAAAAAACCTCGCTTGATGTTCTATCTTGTTATGATACGGGTAAGGCACGCTGATAGACACGAACGCCTTACAAGAACTGCGGCTTAAATTAAGCTGCAGCTAGACCTTGGTTTGCACCAAAGCCGTATGCATTTTCTGCACTTATTGTTCGATCAATTGTTTTACGAGCACTTAATCAACGCTCGGCATGCTCTTTAAACCTTCAACAACACGTCGAAGCCAGTACGCCCCCAGGAATTTCAATGATAAATTCCGTTTGCCCCGACGGAGCACCATTAGGTGCGAGTTGAGGGGTACAAACGGCTTAGGCAATTTCAAAACAATCCAATTCTTTACTAATTGTATTATCCAATGCGACCAATGTCAAGCACAAAGTCATAGATCAAAAAACTTTTTCTTAATTTCCTTGAATTCTTTTATAAGGCAGATTACTCTTAGTGCGAGTAACTTACTTATAGCACTTGATAACCAATATCAAAGGCGTATACTAGGTTATAGGAGTAAAACAACCAACTTTATAGAGGGAGATTTACTATGATCGTATGCAATAATAAACCACAAGGCCCACAAAAACCTGGCCAACAACCAGGAAAACCAGGCCAACCTGTTGGTGGTGGTAACAAAGGCCCACAAGCGCCTCAACCTAAAAAGAAGTAAACTACAATAAATCGCAAGATTTATTCTTAAATTTACAAAAGGGTTCCTTCATCGGAGCCCTTTTTTGTTGCATTAAACAAAAATCTAGATTCTTCACTGCCTTTAAAACCAATTCTTGCCTCAGCAACGCTATTTGTTTTAAAATTAAAGCTGAAGGTTAGGTTTTTTCTAACCTTTAGCTTTAATTTTAAAAACAAAGGGCATCTATGGATAGCTTTTTAAAAACCATCCTAAGAACAGATCAAACAATTTTTTCTTTCAAAGAATTATCAATGAGATTTGAAGCGATTGCACCTAATACTTTAAAAACGCGCCTGCATTACTATGTCAAAAATGGAGACCTCTATCATATTAGGCGAGGATTATACGCAAAAAATAAGAATTACAACAAATTTGAACTTGCTGCAAAAATACTAACTCCTTCGTACATTAGTTTTGATACAGTACTCTTTCAGGCGGGAATTATCTTTCAATATTTTCGAGAAATTTTTGTTGCCTCATATCAATCACGAATCATTAAATGCGATGACACAACATATATATTTAAAGCCATTAAGCCAATCATACTCACCAACGCCGCTGGAATTGAATTCAAAGAAGAATACTGCATAGCTTCTCCAGAACGGGCGTTTTTAGATACCGTCTATCTTCAGAAACAACGTCACTTTGATAACCTTGCCCCGCTCAATTGGGATAAAGTTCATGAGCTCGTGCCAATATACAAAAATAAAAGCATGCAAAAACGAGTTTTGTTATACCAAGAGTTATACAAACATCAAACGATGGAGATAAAATGACAATCGATATATCAGCTCATAAAAACATTTTAGTCCGCATATTAAAAGATATTTACACGAATATAACTCTTGCAAGAAGTCTTGGCTTTAAAGGAGGAACCGCAGTTCTTTTGTTATATAATTTAGACCGATTTTCAGTCGATCTCGATTTTGACCTTCTAAATCCAGAGCAAGAAGAGTATGTCTATCAAACAATCAGTGAAATCCTTAAAAATTATGGCTCAGTTAAAACTCAGCAGAAGAGATACAGCTTATTCTTTCTTCTTTCCTACACTAATAAATTACATGGCGCACAAAACATCAAAGTTGAAATCAACAAACGAAATTTTGGCTCTCAATATGAAATCAAACAATATTTAGGCATCAAATTACAGGTAATGATTCCAGCTGATATTGCGGCACATAAACTTGTTGCTATGTATGAACGTATGGGCAAAGCTAATCGCGATATTTATGATGTATATTTTTTCTTGCAAAATCACTGGCCCATTAATAAAAAAATCATCGAACAGCGGACAGGCATGACCTACAAAACATTTTTACAAACATGCATCAATGAATTAGAAAAGCTTCCCGAGCGAGGTATTCTTGCGGGCCTGGGAGAATTATTAGATGCAAAACAAAAGGCTTGGGTTAAAGCGAACTTAAAAAGCGACACCATATTTTTATTAAATCTTGCATTGAGCAACGAATAACATTGTTAGCCACTTATTAACTGTTTTGACGCATATTTTATATCAAAATGATTTGCTGCGCGCTCAAATGATAATCCCAACAAAATAATTGGCTTATCTGCATGCATAAATCGCTCATAATATCTGCGCTCTTGAATTTGCTGTAACGCCTCTTGAGCAGACGCATTAAACTTAACTTCAATAACAAAAACAACTTGAGGCCTATCCACTACCAAATCTATTCGTCCATGGCTTGTTGAAAACTCAGATATCGCCTTTATACCCGCAACACTACATGCTATTTGCAACAATGCATGATAAAACTTTTCTGCGGGAGTATGCAACTGATAAGGCACATGCGCAAAAAGCTGCTTAAAAAGAATAACAACTTCATCAATATCTTGCGCATCAAACGCGCGTCTCAACTCAGAAGCAATATCAGAAGCTCTACTTTCATTATCTAATCGAGCAAATATCGCCAAAAGATATCTTTGCAACGAAGTTTTTACTTCCACGTTAGGATAAACAAGCTTGAATTCTTGGTGTGTCTCATCATAACTTTCAATGGTCAAATACCCCGCTTGAAACATCAATGCCGGCAGCGGTACTTTTCCCACATCAAAAATTCCCAAGTCATCCTCAGAAGCAATAAAGCCTTCAGGATTAATAATCTTATATTCTGATTGCCGATACTGTTTTTTTAATTCCTCAATTAAAAATGTTGGCGTTCCTGAGGTAAACCAAAAATTTTTAAATACTTTTTTACTCAAAGCATGCATGAATGAAAAGGGATTATACACTGCAGAAACATGAATTCCAAAATGATATCCGTTATACCATCGTTTAATTTCAGAACGTAAGTCATCAAATGAAATTTGTTGTTTCTGCGCCCAGTCATGTAAATATAAAGAAAAGTTGTCATCGATCTCTTTATCTGTATATCCGCAAATCGTTGCATATTTATCTTCAAGAGTAATGATTTGCAAATTATTCATGCCCGAAAACAAACCCGCTTTAGCAAATGAACTTACGCCCGTAATAAAAACAAATTTGATACATTCATCAAACCCTTTAATAGCAGTAAAAAACCGACGCATTGCATCTCGTACTTTTTCCGCCTCTTCAATATTTTTCAAAAGTTGCAAAATGGGACTGTCATATTCATCAATAACCAAAGCAACTCGTCCAAATTTGTCATACAATGCAAGTACCAGCTTTTCTAATGCGCTCTCAGGACTTAAATTATCAATCGATAAAGTAAGTTGATAGTCCTTTGCTATTAATGCCAAAGCTTCGCAAAGACGCATTTTAAAAATCTCTACACTATCGGCACCAAAGCGAGAAAAATCGAGTGCAACAACTCCATACTCAGGCCAGGTATAATTACTTTTCTCAATCCATAGACCATCAAAAAGATCGCGATTGCCAATTAAAATTTCGCGCAACGTACTTACAAAGACTGATTTACCAAAGCGACGCGGTCGAGATAAAAAATAACGACGACCCGCGGTAATTAAATTATAAGCATGTTCTGTTTTATCGATATATAAATAGTTTTCTTTTCGCATTTCACGAAATGTGCTTAAATCGAGTGGCAATCTGGGTAATCGAGAATTCATACAAACTCCATTCACACTAAAAACGTTCGCACCCCTCAACTCACTCGGCTACACCTCGTTCCGTCGGGGCGAACGGAAAATTTTTAATTTTATACAATCATCCGCCCTTTAATTCTCGCCGCGTTTCGCGCTTAATATCACGCTCGCGGATCTCCTCTTTACGCTGATGCGCCTTTTTATGTTTACACAAACCGAGTTCGACTTTGACAAAGTTTTTATCATTAAAATATAATTTCAACGGTACAATGGTTATACCTTTACGCGAAATATCGCCTGCTATTTTATCCAATTCACGACGATGCACGAGGAGCTTACGCGTACGCCGCGCTGCATCTTCCGACTTTTTATCATATGCATGAGAATAAGGGCCGATATAACAGTTGATCATCACCAGTTCACTGCCTTGCAAAACCGCAAAAGAGCCAACCAAATTTACATTTCCCGCACGCAGGGATTTGACCTCATCGCCAGTTAATACAAGACCAGCCTCAATGCGATCGAGAACTTCGTAATCAAAAAATGCCTTTTTATTTTGCGTGATGATTTTCATAAAGAGCTATAAATAACGTTACGTTTTACATAATAAAACAAGGTATTAAATGTTAGTATACCAGATAAAGTTATCACAGATAAGGGAAGTTATTCTCAAACAAAAAGAGAAGGCTTTTTACACCTTCCCTTTTATCATGATTCATGAAATTTAGATTTAGTCGTTAGAAATCAGTTGCTTCATCGGCTGGAGTTGGCGCTTCAAGAGCAACCGGCTCAACCTTTTGAGCTTCTTTCAAACGAGCTTTTTCTTCAGGTTTCAATGGCGCTTTACCAATTGAACCTGGAGATACTATCACGCCAATTGTCGTTAAAAAGTCTAAAGCATTATTCACTTGATTTCCAAAGTTACCAACCGCACTTAATACCTGAGTACGTCTCGGTTCAGGAACTAACTTCAACGAAGCTAATGTATATAATGCCCCACCTACTGCTTCAACCACCGGCTTGTTATTTACCGTTTTTGTTTCAATTTTCACAACCAATGTTTCAACAACCGGTTTAATCAAATCTTGAATGTTTTGTAAAATATTATAAATGCATTCTGTTTTGCTTGAACAACCAATTTGTTCTGTTTCACAGTCGCTACCACCTTTAAGACATTTAAAGCGATCTCCAAGCAAGTTACCAGAATCCTTTACCTTATCGAGCTCAATGTCAACAAAAGTAGCAATTGCCCTGACTGCCGCAGCCAATTTCGGAATAGCATCAAGCAAATTCGTAAATACTTCTTTTCTTTGTGGATTGGTAATTTTCGAAGATATCCCATCCAATAATTTCTTCCCAATAGGAGATATAGTAAAGTTCGCAATACCTTCCATCGAATGAGCCACATCAGAAGCAGACGTCGCCCTCAGCATTTGTCCACTCATTATTAAACTTATGATAAACAATATCTTTTTCATAATAACTCCTTTAAATCTTTAATTTTCGATATCCTTAAGCTTTACGAGCCGCTGGCTTATAACCTGTTGCTCGTTTTGGCAACTCTGTTGGAATATCTGTTGGTGCAGCCGGCGCTTCCGGCACATCATCTAATTTTTGTGTTACCTGAGATGCAGGTTTAACTAATTTTTTTATTTGACTGAGAAGTTCTAAAACTTTTTGCAGAGGATCTGAAACATATTGTTGCACTTTGTCTTTAGCATCTTTGCCTGGGTCTCCTGCAAGTGCTAAAATCGTCATTATAATACCAACTCTCGTTTTACCATTTTTATCAACAAACGATTCGGCAAAAATATTTTCAGCAAGTGGTTTCAGTAATGTTCGAACATTATCAATACCAGCAACCAAACAATCAGCACGCTTTCCATCAACACATGCCGCTGGGCATACCCCTGCTTTTTTAGCATTCGCTATAGCAGTCGGATTCTTTTTATCTAAAGAAACACATTTCGTTAAATAAATAATATTCTTACCAGCCTGACCAGCTTCTTGCAAGGTAGCTTGCAATTCCTTGAGATCCAACAAAAGCTGCCCTATGGTTTTTGCAGGCGAAAGCACATACTCATTCAGTTGCCTAGGTATGCTTATACCAACCTGTGAAGCAACACCGTTAATTGTGTTTTGAGCGTCTGTTAAAATAGTTGCTACCTCTTCAACGGTAACAGAATAACTCTGCGTAAAGGCCACAAGCCCCAACGCCATAATAAGCAGTTTCTTCATAATCTCATCTCCTTCTTTGAATAGAATAAAAATCTTTAGAATTCTCGTTACTATCATCATCATACGATATTTTCTATTTGAAAATCAATTAAAAATAAAAATATATATCAGATTAAGCAAATCTTAGGTTATTACCACTGCCTGAATCTACAATAAGCCATTTCTCTCCCGCATTAGAAACGTTGCTTTTAATAGCAGCGTTTTATTGCTTTTTTGCTGAAAAATAATTTATATTATAAATAATAACAAGACATGAAAAGTAAATTTTACTAACAATTTTTACTAACAATTTTTTTATTGGTTATGTTTAATCTGAAAGGAATCGGCGCATGAATTGTATAAAATTTTCATATTATATAGCATTACTCGCAACAACAGTTATCAACTTACAAAATATTTCTGCGTACACTATCAGTATGCGCAATAGTAGTTCAGAGCCGATACGAATGGATATCGAGCAATCTGGAGGAAGTGGTTGTGGTTTCTATGAAGACTTACCCGCCGGAACGACGGACAATCCCGCAGTAAATGAACAAGCCCGGACAGGTAACTGCGTTGGTGCCTGTTATGGTCGTGTTACTGTACATGCCCTTGTTCCAGAACAATTTGCAAATATAGCCGTGGGGCCCAATGGAGAGGTCTGGGGCGTCACCTATTCACAAAAATTATTTCGATTAAACAAAAGTACCTGGAACTGGGATAAAATGCCAGGAACATTTATGCAAGTTGCCAATGGATCTCACGGTTCTTCAGATGATGTCTGGGCAGTTGATACCAGCAAGACCGTAGTTAAATGGAATGCCGGCGATAACCATTGGCAGAATATGACGAGCGCCATTGGAGGAAAACTTATCTATATTTCAGTTGGATCCGATGGTACAACCTGGGGAATAGGAACAGAAGGGGAAGCCTGGATATTAGGTAATAATAGACGTAACAATGAATGGAAGCATGCAGGCAGTGCACAAAAAATCAGACAGCTTGCTGTTGTAAACATTAGAACTATTTTTGCTCTTGATAAACAAGGCAATGTTTATTCTTGGAGTTGGAACGATAAAAACTGGGATCCAATACCCATGCATAGCATACGATTACAAAATATCGCGGTAGGAAATGATCAAAAACTCTGGGGTGTTGATACTACTGGTAAAGTATATTTTTATAAAAATAATGCATGGCAAGAACAACCTGAACTTGGGGAATTGCGCGCTCTTGCAAATGTGTATGGCAAAAGCATATGGGCAATCGATAAAGATGGTAATGCTACATTCTTCTATGATAAACAAAAAAAACGCACCATCAATTCACCAGGGAACACTATACGAGAACCTGAATTGGCAACCGAAGAAATTCCTACCGCAAACCACTGTACCAACTTATATCTCACGTGGGATGGTACGAACATCAACATTGAAGGCGCGTTTGGAAATGTCGTCAAGAAAACAATATTGATTGGAAAAACACTCGGAGCTGGAGCAAAAAATCTGTTTAATTTAGTTGGTGAAGGTGGCAAATGCAAAGATGCAACGGCAGAATGTTTTGCTGGTTTTGATAACGATCAAAAATCCTGCGGCACGGTGCAAGTTGACCGAAATTTCGGGCTCACTACTGGTTGCGATGTACCGGCCGATCAATTAACCACAAAATGCAATACTCTCTGCATGACTCAATTCAAACAAGCTTCAAGTAAACAAACGGTCACGGTAAATGATGGTAATGTTTGGGATATTATCAACGATGCAGTAACCCATGCCGGCGGATGCCAACCTTTAACCGTACAATGTTGCGCGGCTCGAGATGAATTTGCTCAACAATGCGGCACAGTAACTATTACCCAACATAAAGAAGCTGGTGGTTGCGTTCCAGAATATGATAAAGTTGATGATCTTTGTAAAAAGCAATGCCAGAAAGAATTTCCGCATCTGTCAGCAGATATTCCGAGCCATATATGCACTACAAAAGACTTAGAACCACAACCTATCTATTATGCATACACGATAAAAAATAATTATTCGTACACTCCACGAGGTACAAATACCAAAATCCCTACCCCGATAGATGTTACGTTTACCATTACCAAAAAATCAAAAACTGATTCCTGTGGTTCACGTACTCCCGAAGGATCACATACCATAACAATTCAACCTGGTAAAGAATTCAGTTATGGCGATGGTCTTGGATCAACATGCCCAATTACCAAAATAGATTTTAAAACTACCGTGGGCGCGCTCGGCGGCTTTACTCAATTATCAGCGAGCCAAATAACATCTTTTACCAAGGATTATGATGTAAAAGAGTATGATCCCAACAATGAAAAATATCTTGCAGATATTAACAAAAAAACAGAGCAAGGAACAGTCTCGCTCGTAACTTTTGATGTTACAAATCAAAAAAATTCAACTGACCCTTATGTTACGGCAACAACGTCATTAATTTCGTAACATGCCCTCACCCGTGTGAAGAATCATGATTCCCTATAACAACCTGCGCTGCTTTTATATTTGCTTTGATATCCGATTGTGGCACTTGCACAGAAGCCACCTGCGGTGTTTGCGCAAGCTGAGCAATGGTATTAACAGCGACTGGGCTTGATTCAACTAACTGCCATTTCCCCTGCGCATCTTTTGTTAATACAATTCCACTGTGCGCCAACAATCTTACCGCCTTCAAGCGCGCAGTTTCATTTTTAGCATCTTTAAAGGCTGTTTTTGCCACCTCTATATTTTGTTCATCTACTGTTTTTTTAATTGCATCATTCACTTTATCCTGTTCAGCCTTGAGGCGTTTTTGTGCAGCTTCCTGCGCTTGTTTCATCAGCTCATCTCTGCGCGCATTCATATCTTTATTTGTTTGTTCCATCCACGCTGTCATATCAAGTATCGTAAGACCGACCGGCATTTTTGGATATTGCAATGCTTTTATTTTTGCAGCAGCCGCCATCACTTCTGGTTCCTGTTTAACAAATGATCGCGATTCTTGTACCAATGGTATCGAACTGATTTGATCAACCACTTTATGTACTAAATTCATCACACTATCTTTCACCACATCAAAGCCGCCTTTAAGGTTGAGACTAAAATGCAACGATACATCATTGCCCAGCAGTTCCATTTTTGCTTCAACATTTCCCAACTGGCCGTGAGCCATATCTTGTAAGTTACCATCATAATGCAATGACTGCAGATTAAACGCAGATAATAACTGCGTCGCAACAAACTTACCACCCTCCATAACACCGAGCGTACCTTCTCGCGCACCAACCAAGATTCCTTCTCCCGTCTGCCGCGCTGCCTCCAAAACACCTCTTGATACATTACTACCGACCTGGTTAAGAAAACCTTGAGCTCCTACTAATACCTGCTCGGCAGTTGTTTTTGCACCAATTAATGCGCCCTTTGCGGTGTATTTTGCAGCTTCTAACACCGCATTAGCAACGTTTTTAGAAACTTCTAAACCAGCCAGTGCGGTACCAAACCCTATAATTTCTCCGCCAACCTTGGCCCAACCATATATCTTTTCATACCAAGCCATATGATTAAATTCATCTTGCGCATCATCAATCCTTTTTTGCATATCCCGTATCTGATTTTCTAAACTATTCACCTTATCCTGTTGTCTTTGTATTTCTCGGTCAGAAATTGCTATTGCATCATTAATAGCGCGCAAAGCATCTTTTGCTCGTTGTACATCGCGATTTGCGCCATCTATTTTTTCCTGAGTATCTTGGATAACTGCTTTGATTTTTTCTACATCTGATATCGCTTTATTGATATCATGCTCTACTTTTTCTTTTGCACTATCAATACCCGATTTTACCTGCTCTTTTACAAAATCTTGAAAATGTTGTTGAAAATCCAATGCTATCTCAAACTGAAGCTTGCTAGGTTCTGACAATTTGCCTGAAGATCTTCCAAAAATTTTAGTCTGTAAAAGTGGAACACGTTTATGCTCTTGCGGTGAATAGTACATAGCATCACCCAATGTCGTTTCAAAATTAAATGCGATACCATCACGCGACATTTTAAAGAAAGCTTCCTCTTGAAAAATATCACCCAGCTCAAACCTACCAGAAACCAAAATCTCCTGTTCATCAAGCGTTAAGGCTAATTTCATAATCGGACCGTTAGCCGCTGCATACGCTTCACGCTGATCAAAACTTGCTTTATTCGTAACGGCATGCGCCTCTTTCAATACATCAGTCGCCTGTTGCACTAACTGTTTATTTCCCACTGAGGGAACCTGTTTTAATAACGAGGTAGCTTTTTGTAATTGCGCCGTTGCATCCGCTTCATCTTTGACCGCCTTTGCTAATGCCTTTGTTGCAGCAGCTGCATCAGCCTGTTCACGCGGACGATCTGCGGACTCAACAATATCGCCCGAAGCATTTAACATTTTTTTCGTGGCTTCCGCTTTTGCACGGGTAATTTTTAATGGTCCATAGGTAATCGGTGTACAAAATGCTAAAAATTTAAAGCCATCGCTGGAAAGCAATGTTTTACCGACGGCTGTAAAACCGGGTAAGAACAATTTGCCCGATACTTCAAAACCTTTTTCAAATGCCAATGTACCAATGAAAGTTTTTTGCGGAGCAATATACATTTTAATATCATGCAAGCTCATTTCATCAACCGGTATACCAAACGTAGGAATAGGGACCGTGGTAATCTTGCTTGCAAGATCAACTAAATCGGCCAATGTTAATTCGTTTAATGATCCAGCTAAAACGAGATGATCCATACGCGTTTGTGAAACATTGGCAGCGAGTGAAACTGTGCGCTTGCCGATATCAAAGGTACCGGCTAATCCTAACTCCGTCGGTATCGGCAACAGGGCATAGGTCAACCCGAGCTGTAATGCTACATTTTCTATAGCAAAATTATGAATACCCAACGCATTATCCCATTTGCCCTCCATCGTGCCTGCTAACAATGCATCAGTTGGACTCACTGCGATGCTCGCAGTAAATGTCAATTTTTCATCACGGTTAGAACTATTCGGCTCTACATCAATTTGTAGTGCCAACGCTAATGTCGGCAGCGGATTCCCTTTAATCTGAATCATGGCATTGCGCATCTGCACCGAATCAGACTTAATATTAATACCTGGTGGTGGCAATTCCGCTCTAAAAATAGACTCCAATGGATCCGGTGCTAAATATCCCGATATTTCAAGCTTGCTTGATTGGCTTTGACCCGTCAGTGCTGCAACGGGAACCAGTGGTCCAGAAAATGTGGTATTGGCTACAAAATTAATACCCTCTTCATACGTGACACCTTTTTCAGGATCTTTATACGAACCACTGCTCACAATAAACTGTAATTGTTGCAGGGCAATGTTATCAAAAATAGTATTTCTTAAACTACTGATACCATCAGATAATTTCCAACTCTTTGTTGGCGATGCCGCTTGCGTCTCAAGAAGATATATCGTGCCGCTTGCTGTCCGTTTTAAATACACCGACCCATCTACTTGTAGACCGAGTATCGTCACGGCACCTTGCATCACAAATTCAAATTCATTACGTCCCGTTTTTGCATTTCTACTTTCTATAAATTTAAATACCGGATCTGTTAAGGTGATATCCGAAACAAATGCAGCGCCGATGCTCGAAAATGGTTTAATCGATTTTTCATGCAACGAAGCTTCCGCTTTTATTGGTTCATTTGCACTGCGGCTTAAAACGATATGTGCTGCATGTCCTTGAATTTCCCCATCACCAGCAATAGATAGTTGTTTATTTTTTGTTGAATACGCTACTGTTGCATTTTTAATATCGATTCCCGCATATGAAATCGTTTGTTCGATAGTTCCTGAAATTTCGATTTCTGACGCTGCCTGGGCAGACGCTGCCTGGGCAGTCTTTTGTTGTACCTTTTTAAATTCAGCCGAAATCTTGGCCGCAAACGTACCCGCACCTGGAATGGTAATATCGCTCATGCCTTTCAGCACAATTGATCGTTTACCATCCATCGTATCGATGGACAATACGCAATCTTTGACTGCACCAATTCCTGGCAATGATATTTCGTGCATACTCGCTTCAAATTTCAAGCCTTTTCCTGCAATAATAGTACCGTGCATGATTGCTTGAGATTTTTCAACAGCGGCCGCTGCTTTTACACCGGTCGGTGTTTTTGCGCCCGCCGGTGCTTTTGCAATTTCACCATTAAATTCGATAATTTTTGGCAACTGCGCTTTTGCACCGAGCGCTGCACGAGCTTTTCTACTCATTGCTTTGGTAAATAGATTTTTAATCGTGATAGATAAATCGGCGATTTGTGCATCAGCAAGTGGCGTGCCATCAACCTGTGGTATCAAATTTTTTAATGGAACAGGGTTACCATTGGCAGTCAGTGCTAAACGCACATCGGCCTGCTTCATCGATATTTGAACCGGTTGTCCAAATAATTGCGCAGCAACTTTAACTTCTACCGGTTCATTTTTTTGAAAAATAATTTCAGCCGATTCTAGTTTTGCCGGTTGCCCAGGAATTAATTCAAGTTGCGGAGGTGAAAAATCTATTTTTTCTTGACCAGCAGGCGCAGCACACGTAGATGATTCCTGCGTAAAACTAACCTTTAATCCCAACTTGGTATATATCTTTTTTATATGCTTTTTATATTTTGATTTTTTGACACCGGGTTGAGACCCTGGAGACTCAGCCTCCTGGGATTTAGATTCAGGAGCTTCCGTTACATTTTTCAAGGTAATGCATGCATCTTTCCCAAAAAATTGCGCATGGGCAGTATAACTTAATTGATCGCCAACATATCGAAATTCACCACTATTAAGTATTAATGGTCCCCAGCTTACCTGTTCATTGCGCGCAGGAACTCGCGCTTTAAAGCCCGATTGAGCAGGCGTATTGCCATGAGCAGGTTCGGTAAAAAATTTAAGGGGCAGCGTTCCAAATATCGGCAATTCAATCGACATATCCATTTCAGTAGCAGTTGTTGCCACCGGTAATGGCTCAGGCTCTGCAATAACAACCGGCGTTTCCTCAACAACAAAATCATCAGTTGCCGTTGATGCAATTTCAGGAGCAACCTCTTCTTCTGGTACCGTGGGTACTTGTGGTACCACGGGTACTGACGGAGCAACTGCTGCTAATTTACTTAACACATCTAAATCGGCGCTTAACGCAGCTAATAATAAATCGGAAACCGCTGCTTGTTTTTGTCTTTTTTCTTCAATACGCTTTTCTATACTTGGAACAACACGATCAGAAGTTGCCGTCCGCAATACTTCTAAGTCTGCATTCAGAGCAAGTAAATCGAGAGAATTTGCTTGAAGCTTTGAAAAGGTGCCAATAAATACAATAATAAACGGTACTGCCTTCAAAACAGCATTCTTGCTCATTACTACCCTAATTTTAAAGCTGGCGATTTAACATCCTGTGTCAATTGTTCGCCAAATTTTTTAATACTTTCAAGCGCATTTTGTGTTACCGTAGGTGCCAGATCTATACCAAGATCCTGTTTGAAATCATGCGCTATAGACGCTGATTGTATAAAAATATCATCCAAATGACTGACAATCGTACTCATCGTTTGTAAAATAACAATCATAGGAGCATTCATATCATGGAGTGCGTCGTTTAACGCATATTTTGCATACACAAGTCCTGCAACAATTAATCCAGCAATCACGCCTGCAGTTGCAGTTCCCAATGAAACAATCTCAGCAGCACCCGCACTTACCATATATGCCGGTGATTTCAATTCACGGATAACTCTTTCTTGAAGTCTGTTGGGAATACCCTGAGCAATCGAAAGTATAGACTTCAATTTTTCTTTCATCACCGTAAGGTTTGCTGGGTTTTTAATTGCCGAAATATCGCTACCTATCATAGCTAATGACACAGTGGCTTTTTTCATAACCATGCCCGTCTGTTCTGGCTTTTCTATGAGCGCAATAATGAGATCATGTTCTACCTTATCAACATCATAAAAGCCATTGGTGACAACATCATCGAGCTTTGGCTTAATGTTACCTAAATCAGTTATAATAACTTTTAAAGCATCGATTGCATTTTGATTTAAAATGACATGTTTTAAGGTTCCCAAATTATATTGAATATCGACAAGCGCCTGTAACGCAATCCTCATGCTTTCAATAAGGTTACTTGCATCTTGTAACATAGGAATAATTTTAAATTCTCTCAATGCTTGCTTAAGAGCTTCTTTTGTAGCGATAATTTCTTGATATGCCATTACCGCTTTGACCTGTTGCATCGGATCGGTAAGTACTCCAACAACGGTCAACGACCCAAATGTTTTGACTAAGCTCGGCGCTTCAGCCCGAAATGCACCAATAAGGCTTAAAATGTTTTTACCTTTTTTGATGAGCCCATTATCCGCCGTAAAATCTGTTTGCAGTGCTTTAATTTGGTCGGGTAGCACCCCAGCTTGTGTTTGCAAAATTTTAATATTATTTAATAAGCTTTCGAGCTGGAATCCCGTAACACTTAATGCTTTATCAGCTGTTTTTTCTCCAATTTCAGCCCAATTGATACCTTTAAAAAAATTCTTTATTTTATCAAATGCATCTTTAAGCGTATTTACTATCACTTCTACCGCTACCGTACCCTGGCCGCGATTAATTTCACGCAGCGAGCCATTACCCTTATGCTGATTTTCACCTACTTGGGTTGGTATGATTTCCCAATTAACATTCCAACCTATATTTTTATTACTATATTCCACAAAACCATGATAATCTATCCCATTTCCTACACCATCAACACCCCATACAACTCCATCGGCTGCTGCAGAAATTTGCGTCAATCTTCCTGGTATCTTTAACCAATTATCATTCGATCGCAAAAACATTTCACCCGCTTTATTCAATGCCCATACATAATCAGCACGACCAACTGAAACATATGATAATGGTCCTGGTTGACTTTTCCCATCATGTTTTAATACCCACGCATCATGCTCCCAGGCAAATACATTACCACCATTAACACACCAAACTGATCCATCGGCTGCTGCAGAAATTTGAGTTGCTTGTCCCGACTGCAATACCCAATTTCCACCAACCCATTTGTAAATATTTGTTTGATCATCAACTGCCCAAATATTTGTAGCACTTCCAACAGCAAGTTGTTTAATTTTTTTATTACTCATATGCTGCCAATCATGAGTTTTTTGATTCAGACTCCATGCCGTATCATCATCGCCAATTCCCCAGGCAGTACCGTCAGCAGCAACTGACATATTTTTAAAATGTGCGCCCGTAAAAGATCGGACAAATTGTCCGTTAGTCCATTTCCATATTTCCATTTTATCGTTGATACCATACACCTGTTGTGCATTACCAGCAGCAATGTGCTTCAATTTCCCTGACACTTGTTTAAATGGTTGTGTATTATATCGCACTATTTTTTGTTGATAAATACCCCATACAACTCCGCCAAATCCTACGGCAACTTGATCTAATAATTGTCCCTTAACAACAGTCCAACTATCAGATATCCATTTATATACAACTCCTTGTGGATTTATACCCCAAACTATTCCGTCAGCACTCACAGCAACCTGCTTTAAAGTACCTGGCATTCCTTCCCAATGATCCTTAATCCACCGATAAACAACCCCCGCCGCAGTTACACACCAAATATGATCGATGCTACCAACGGCGATCTGTGTAACATTACCAGGACTTGGAAGATCTGCCCATGCATTCCCTTGATCATGCCAAATAAACACAGCACCATGACTATTGATACCACAAACGGCACCATCGTTGCCTACTGAAATATTAATTAATTTCCCAGGTGCGTCTTGCCAAGAGTTCTTTGACGATGACCATTTAAAAACAGACCCCGCTGCATTAATGCCCCACACAGAACCATCTGCCCCAACAGCAATCTGTTTTAAATTCCCCGGCCTTTTTTCCCACTGATCTTTAACCCATTGATACACAACTCCCGCTGCAGTCACCCCCCAAATATGATTCATGCTGGCAACTGAAATCTGCACCAATCCACCCGGCATCGTCTCCCATGGTTGGTTGTTTAACGAGCCATTCCATTTCAATGTATACACATCATCAACGGAAGCATACGCATCAAAACCAAGCCCTGAAATATAACAACCTTCCCCATTGTATTCATAAACTTCTTCCGGCTGTAAATCAAACTTACGATCTCGACCAGAACAACTAAATGCTCCCGTGCTCCCTATCCACATTTCAACATGCGCAACTACCGGCAATTTATTTATCAGAGAATATGAATAACCTAAACAATCAGAATGAACTCCTAAAAAAAAGATTCCTACACCCATGTTGAGAATCAGTTGTTTCATAATTATTATAATACGCTGCAAAATCATTATTTCCTCTCAATATTTCAGACCAAGAAAAATAATATTATTCATTAAATATAACGATAATGTATATAACGCGAAAAAAGCAATCTCTTGATCGCTTTATTTTAAAAGCTGTGCAATTTTTCCGATCGTCCCGACGGAGCGAAGCGAGTTGAGGGATAGGAAAAATGAGAACTTAATGGATTGCTACAACAATCACCACCAAACAGCTCAAATAAGAAAATTCAATAAATATCGTAATAAATTGCTTGACAAAGAGTCCAATTCAAGTATTCTGTAAATAGCTTTGATTGAAAATTGTATCGCGGGGTAGAGCAGCCTGGTAGCTCGTTGGGCTCATAACCCAAAGGTCGCTGGTTCGAATCCGGCCCCCGCAACCAGCCTGCGCCAAGGCTTCGGCTGGCGGAGCCATTTTTTTAAAGGACTTGAAATTACATTTAAGAGTAAATTGACAACGCAGGCTGTCCGCCGAAGCTTGCCGAGCCGGAAGGCCCGGATAAGCGTAGGCTGGACCGTTGATCATTTCAAAGTTACCTCATATTAAATTATCTTCCTTTTATTTGTTTTTTTCTGCAGTTTCTTATAATTGTCCAACAGCTTGTTGGACTTTTTCATAAGCCAGATAAAAAAGCCCGTATATTAAAGATTATATAACTTATCATTTACATCCATGCATGACTTTGTATAAAACAATAAAAAGATTTTGATTTGGTTGTTTTTAATTTCGGAGGATACATGTTTGTTAAAATATTATTTTTACTGATACTTTTTTGTTTGCCCACCTATAATAAAACTGCTGAAAATACCTACTCGCCGCTACAGGAAAAGATTATTGAAGTATGTAATATCCTTGGCCAAGAAGAAGCGTCATATCATCAACAACTTGCTGCCTGCACAACGATCAACCACGAAATAGAGTTAGCGCTGATTGCGCGCGATGCTCTCATACAGCGCAGTCACGCAACAAAAGAACCTCTTATACTCGCTGAACTTAATAAATTTCTTATCAAATTCGATAACGCATTGTTAACCTGTATTGAAAAAAATATCACAAAAATAGAGTTAACCGATCATCTCGCACACAAATTAGAAGAGATTCTGCAAAAATATCCTGAACAATATCAATCAGATCATTATGAAAATTCTCTTACCAACAACCTTGAATCCGTTGATAAAATAAGCAGCAAAAACACGCTCCTCATGACAAAAGGTAATGACCTTACCGTTGATAATCTCACCGTAACAAATCAAGCAATCATTAATAATCAAACAACCGGCACATTGAGTGTTTCTGGAGTACTGCTTGCAAACAGTGCTGCCATTACCAAAACATTAACTGCCGGAACAATACGCACCAATGGTGCTGTAACTGCCAATGAAGGCCTTATCACCAATCAACTCAGTGTTGGCGCCCTTAATGCCAAAGGAACGGTACTGGGAAACAATGGAACCATTAACAACGCCTTATATGCCGGTTCATTGCGTACTGCAGGACCAATCACTGCAACAACCGGTCTTATCGCATATGGCCTTGCTGTTGGCAATTTGCAATCAGCAGGAACTATTAATGGTAGTAGCGCTTTTTTTAGAAATAATGTTGCAGCAAATTCACTACAAGCAAGTGGCACAATCACCGCCAATACTGGCACCATTACCAATACATTAACCGCTGGCTCATTACATGTTCCTGGTACTATCACGGGAAATGTAACTGGTAATCTTACTGGCAATGTTGTTGGCAATGTACAAGGTAATGTGACGGGAAATTTGACTGGTGATGTTGCGGGCAATGTGACAGGAAATCTTGCTGGAAATGTCACCGGAAACGTAACGGGAAATGTCGTTGGCAATGTACAAGGGGATGTCACCGGTGATCTTACTGGCAACGTCGTTGGTAATGTACAGGGCAACGTAAATGGTAATCTCACTGGCGATGTGACAGGAAATCTCACCGGAAATGTAAATGGCAATCTTACTGGAGATGTAACTGGAAATCTCACCGGAAATGTTACTGGCGCAGCTTCACTAAACGTATTAAAAGCTGGCGACACCATGACGGGCACATTAACGATAAATCCAACCACTCATCAAATAATACTCGGTACCACCAATACCACTACCATTGATGCAGTTGCACCGAGCTCCTCTGTTACCGCAATCATTCCTGCATTATCAACCAATGACACTTTTGTATTTGCCGCACAAAATCAAACATTAACCAATAAAACCATCGATGCCGGCAGCAATACTATCAGTAACATTACCAATAGTTCCATCAGCAACTCAGCTGCTATTGCCGATACAAAATTAGCAACACTGAGCTCTTCAGGCAAAGTAGCAAATAGCGCAACAACTGCAACGAGCAATAATACCGCCAGTGCCATTGTTGCCCGCGATGGATCGGGCAATTTTTCTGCGGGAACCATCAGCGCAAATCTATCGGGCAATGTACAAGGTAATCTCACCGGCAATGTTATGGGTAATCTTACCGGCAATATCACCGGCAATCTTACGGGTAATGTCACCGGCAATGTTACCGGAGCATCTTCATTAAACGTATTAAAAACGGGCGACACCATGACAGGTGCATTAACCGTAACTCCAACGACTAACCAAGTAATACTCGGCGCTACCCATACTACCACCATCAATGCCGCTGCACCAAGTGCATCTGTTACTGCAACTATTCCCGCGCTATCGGCAAATGATACTTTTGTATTTGCTGCACAAACTCAAACATTAACCAATAAAACAATCGATGCCGGTAGTAACACCATCAGTAACATTACCAATAGTTCCATCAGCAGCTCAGCTGCTATTACTGATACAAAATTAGCAACACTGAGCACATCAGGCAAAGTAGCAAATAGCGCAACAACTGCAACAAATAATAACACCGCAAGCGCCATTGTCGCCCGTGACGGGTCAGGTAATTTTTCTGCAGGAACTATTACCGCAAATCTATCGGGCAATGTACAAGGCAACCTTACCGGAAATGTCACTGGTAATGTGACGGGAAATATAACAGTGCCCGCAGGCACTGCCGCAGCCCCCACGATTAATTTTATTGGCAGCCCAACAACGGGATTATCCGCTGCAACAACAAACAACCTTGTATTGAGCACCGCTGGAGTAACCCGTTTAAATATCGATGCTAATGGTAATACGACCGCTTCTTCTAATTATAAAATGCATACCTACCGTAATGCGACACAAACTATTACCAATACAACTGCTACCATTATCTTCAATACAAAAATATTTGATCCGAATAATAATTTTAATACCACAACCGGCGTATACACCGCTCCCATAACCGGTACCTATTGCGTCTTTGCCCATGTCCGAGCACAAACAAATAATACCGGTCAAGTTAAAGTAATCAACTTAGTACGCAATGGAACTGCGGTCACCGGCTATGGTTCTACGGTAAGAGTTCCCAATAATAATCAAGATTTTGTTGTAACCGCACATGGTTATATGAATCTCACTGCCGGAGACGCTTTACGGGTTGATTATACCACCAGCGGAACGGAGACGATCCAAGCAAATGATACTTATTTTAGTATTCATTTTATATCGTTATAAAAAATAGTTTCGATCGTACTATTTTGATCTACCAACAAAGCCTATTCCATAATGAGTAGGCTTTGTTATTTTTTTTTACACCGTAAACGTTGTATGCGATAATGCATGCACAAAGCCAGTTGTATCTGTTGTTGTTGCAAGAATCGTATGAGTGCCCGACACCAAAGCCGCCGTTGTTCCCGCATCCCAATTCCCAAAGGTATTGGTTGTTGTTTTTGCAAAAAACATTGCATCCAATAGAACAAGAACATTTGCTCCTGATAAATTGGATGTTCCACTAATATCAGTCGTTGTTTGCGGAGATATCGATGCGCCATTTGCCGGTATTGTTGTTGCCATAGTATCAGTAGCACTCACCGTAATTTTTGATTTATCCGACGCAACAACTACGCCACTTAACAATAAATCCGCCTTAATCACATTACTTCCATTGGACATAATAGATGTTGCACTCACACTCCAATTTCCTGAATTATCCGTTGGAACAGTGGTAAATAAAGTACCGTTAATCAAAACATTAACTTGGCTATTGGCAATCGATGAGGTGCCCGAAACTGCAATCGATCGCGCCGAAACCGTCGATCCATTAGCGGGTGTTGTAATTTTTACCAATGTCGATGAGCTAGGATTAAGACGAGCAACTGCAAAATTTCCATCAGCGGTTCCTGTTACCACTATTTTCCCATCGGCCGGTTGAATTACCACTTCAGATGCAAAATTTTGATTCCCAAATGTGATAAAATAACTACCACTATTTCCAAAGGTCGTATCAAGAGTTCCGGTAGAAGTATAACGCGATACGCCGATTTGGTTATTAATAGCGGTCATCGAAATGACGATGTTTCCCTGTGCATCAAGAGTAACTCCCTGCGCTTGAGAACTTTGTCCATACAGAGCAGTCACTTTACCACTACTATTAAAACTTGTGTCGAGATTCCCATTATTTTTATAACGACTGATACCGATATTATTGAATCCGGTATTTGGATCGGTATAAACACCAGCCAAAACTGGCCTATTATTGCTCGCCGTAATGACAACCGCGTTTGCGGTATTATTTGTTGAACTAGAAAACTTATTCGATGACCAACCAACACCATCAAACGTTGTATCTAAAACTCCTGCGCTGGTAAGTCGCATCACAAGAAATTGATTACTCGTTACATTATGAGTAAAACCTACACCAATGATATTTCCATTCGAATCGATACCAATATCAGTGATGTTATTACTATAATTGATCAAATTGATGCTTTGCCCATTACTACCAAATGTCGCATCTAAAGCTCCCGTACTCGTAAACCGTAAAAATAATGTATTATTTTGACCATTAATATTGGCCACACCACCAACAACAATATTGCCACTTCCATCAATAATAACCGCATTACCTGTGACTGCATTACCAACAGAAAATGTTACGATACCCCCTGTTCCAAAGGTAGTATCTAAAATTCCAGAACTGGTATAGCGGGCTACAAAAAGATTTTGTACATTACTGATAATCGCGGTCCCCGTTATTATGATATTGCTAGAAGCATCGATAGCAACCGATTGTGCAAAAGCTTGCGAACCAATAAGTGTTGTAACAATACCACTTGCATTGGCCCCAAAGGTGGTATCCAGTGACCCGTCAGTATTCAGTTGCAACAATGCAATATTACCAACAGTTTGTACCAACGCTCCGCCTACGATAATAATTTTACCCGCATTATTAATGGCAACGTCTGTTACAAAAGCCGATCCTGTATCACCAATAGCAGTAATCACTGTTCCGGTATTATTCGAACCAAAGGTAGTATCCAAGATTGCCGTTCGAGAAAAACAGGATATAAACAAAAAATAAAAACTTAATAAATATTTATAAACAATATTACGATATATTTGCATACCAACCCCCATAAATATATACAAATATAAATCATATATAACAATGGAAGCAATGTTTTAAATAAACATGGTAATATATTTTCAAAATCGTTCTATTTATAAACAACAAATCATAAAAAGATAAAAATAATTTAAGAAATAATCGCAGAGCATAAAAATAAGCTGTACCCACCAAGCTCATGTCAGTGGGTACAGCTTATTGTCAACCAATTAAATTGGTCCGGTGAAACCGGATCTTAAAATCGTGCTTAATCCTATAAAGATCTCGTAAATATACTTTCACAACTTGCAAAAACTGATCCTGCAGAGCTAATAAGCGATGCGCTAATAGTATGAGTGCCTAAAGCTAAACTCAAACTCGTTCCAGCACTCCAATTACCAAAGCTATCAGTTGTCGTTATTGCGAAATATGCTGAATCTACCAACACAATAACCAATGTACTAGCTAAACTTGACGTACCACTAATCGGTGTCGTTAAAGTAGTAATAGTACTTTGGTTTGCTGGCGTTGTTGTTACGATCACCGGAGAACTATTAACCGTAAATTGACTCACATATGCAGCAACTACCGTGGAACTAACGATTAAATTTGCTCGAATAGTATTCATACCATTATTTAAAATAGGAGTTGCGCCAGCATTCCAATTGCCCGAACCGTCAGTCGTTACGGTAGTAAATAACGCACCATTAATTAAAACTTGAACTTGAGCACTCGCAACAGAAGAAGTCCCGCTAACCGTTACCGATGGCGTAGTAATCGTAGAACCGTTAACTGGATTATTAATATGTATAGATTCTGCCGTATCAGAATTTAATCGCGCTAAAGCAAAGCTTCCGTCTGAAGTACCGGCAACAACAATTTTACCATCAGTTTGAAGAGCCAGGCTTGCGGCAAGATCGACACTACCTATAGTTAAGGCGTATTTACCCGTCGAGGCGAATGATCCATCAACCGTTCCATTTGAATTGTAACGACCAACGGCGATATGATTATCAGAACTAATAGCAGCAACAAGTCTTCCACTCGTATCAAAAACACCATCATTAATGCCTGATTGCATTCCCAATGTATCAGTGAGCAAACCACCAGAACCAAAGGTACTATCAAGAGCTCCAGCAGTTGTATACTGGCTCATACCAATATTATTTGCGCCAGAATTACTAAATACACCAGCCAATAACACGCCATTAATTGAAGTTATTGCAACAGCATTAGCGGCATTTACTGTCGAGCTCATAAATGCATTTGTCACATACCCTGTACTATTAAATGTTGTATCGAGGCTACCACTTGAAGTAAATCGCATACCAAGAAAATTATTACTCATTGCAGTACTAGAAATACCTGCAACAACGATATTTCCACTACTGTCAATAGCAATCGAATTCAGTGAGCTGCTATTGCCAACAACTTGTGTAACGATACCACCAGTACCAAAGGTAGAATCTAATACTCCACTACTCGTTACACGAATAACTAATGCATTAAGCGCACCACTAATATTTGCCTCACCTGCAACGAGAATATTTCCACTTCCATCAATAATAATCGCATTACCCATTGCAGCGCTACCAACAGAAACGGTGAGAACGCCGCCCGTTCCAAACGTAGCGTCTAATGAACCGGTCACCCCATAACGAGCGACAATAAGACTCTCAACGCCACTACTCACAACAAAACCTGTTATAATGATTCGCCCTAAGGAATCGGTAGTCACGGCAAAAGCACCCGACTGATCACCGAGTAAAGTGGTAACAACGCCACTCGTACCAAACGATGTATCTAAATTACCATTGATATCTGTACGCATGAGAGCAATATTATTGACCGTACTTACTTGAGCAAATCCTGCTTCTATAATACGCCCACTACTATCAATCGCAACAGAATTTGCTACGCCAGAACCCGAATCACCGATAGGAACTACCAATATACCGGTATTACTTGGTCCAAATGTGGTATCAAGAACATCTGCTTGAACACCCATACTGAATGCTGAAAAAATTAAAGCTAATACTTGTCTCATATTAATTTTCATTTTAAATTACCCCCAATGTTTAAACTAAAATTTACCAACAAAATGTATATTTAAACATACATGACATATTTCATGACTTACAATATTTTTTACAGGAATCCTTAATAAATTTTCTATAAACACGAATTTGAATTTATACAATACGAACAAAAGTTACTGTCATGCTTGGCTTTGTGGTTCCTGTTGAAGCCGCTACCACAAGAAGTCCTGCCGTATCTGCCGGAGCGCCTGAGTTATCATATTGAAATCTAATAGTATCATTCTCCACAACATCAACAATAAAACTTGTCGTATTGGTATTAGCAAAATTCGCCGTCGCAAAAGCTACCGAATTAGACTGACTACCAGGAATTTCAACAGCATTATGAAGAGCAATTATCGAAACAATAGCATTACCTCCACCCGCAGTTCGACCAGTTTCTCCCCTATAATCGATTAAAAATTTACCTGGAGTACTGCGTATGTACGTAAACGTATTACCACCAGTAAATGTCCATTCTGCCGCATCTAATTCTGGCGTATTAGTAAAGGTAATAGTATTAAGCCCTGCAGTGGCAACTACTTGTTGTGCAGTACTATAAGCAAAAACATATCCTGTTCCACCAGGTCCTGTTGCTCCGGTTGCACCAGTATGTCCCGTATTTCCAGTTGGTCCCGTAAAGCCAGTAAAACCTGTCGGACCTGTGAATCCGGTAAATCCAGTTGGCCCGGTGAACCCTGTATTTCCAGTAGGGCCTGTAAATCCGGTATTGCCCGTTGGGCCAGTGAAACCTGTTGCACCGGTAAACCCAGTTGGTCCAGTGAAACCGGTATTTCCAGTCGGTCCGGTGAAACCGGTGTTTCCGGTAGGACCAGTGAAACCAGTAAACCCTGTTGGGCCCGTATTTCCTGTATTACCTGTCGGGCCAGTAAAACCGGTATTGCCGGTAGGACCGGTAAAGCCCGTGAATCCTGTTGGACCTGTATTACCCGTATTACCTGTTGGTCCCGTAAAACCTGTATTGCCGGTTGGACCTGTGAATCCTGTTGCACCAGTGAATCCGGTATTTCCAGTAGGTCCCGTGAAACCAGTGTTCCCAGTAGGACCGGTAAATCCTGTAAAGCCTGTCGGACCCGTATTGCCAGTATTACCTGTCGGGCCAGTAAAACCGGTATTGCCGGTAGGACCGGTAAAGCCCGTGAATCCTGTTGGACCTGTATTACCCGTATTACCTGTTGGTCCCGTAAAACCTGTATTGCCGGTTGGACCTGTGAATCCTGTTGCACCAGTGAATCCGGTATTTCCAGTAGGTCCCGTGAAACCAGTGTTCCCAGTAGGACCGGTAAATCCTGTAAAGCCTGTCGGACCCGTATTGCCAGTATTACCTGTTGGTCCCGTAAAACCTGTGTTACCAGTTGGGCCCGTAAATCCAGTAAAGCCAGTCGGTCCGGTGAAGCCAGTATTTCCGGTAGGCCCAGTAAAACCTGTAAATCCTGTTGGACCCGTGTTGCCAGTAGCTCCGGTTGGACCTATATCACCGGTATTTCCAGTATTACCCGTGGGTCCCGTAAATCCAGTATTTCCTGTAGGACCTGTGAATCCAGTATTACCCGTTGGGCCGGTATTTCCAGTGTTACCAGTAGGTCCAGTAAACCCGGTAAATCCAGTTGGCCCTGTGAATCCAGTAAAGCCTGTTGGTCCGGTATTGCCTGTAGCTCCCGTCATCCCCGTTGGACCGATGTCCCCTGTGTTTCCCGTATTTCCTGTAGGACCCGTAAAGCCAGTATTGCCTGTTGGACCAGTAAATCCTGTTGCACCGGTAAACCCAGTCGCGCCCGTAAAACCAGTATTACCCGTTGGGCCAGTGAATCCTGTTGCACCAGTCATTCCAGTTGGCCCTGTGAATCCAGTAAAGCCTGTTGGGCCGGTATTGCCTGTGGCTCCTGTCATCCCTGTTGGACCAATGTCACCGGTATTTCCAGTATTTCCGGTTGGACCTGTAAATCCTGTATTACCCGTAGGACCGGTAAATCCTGTTGCGCCAGTCATCCCAGTTGGCCCTGTGAATCCAGTATTTCCAGTAGGGCCTGTATTGCCTGTGGCTCCTGTCATTCCCGTTGGACCGATGTCACCGGTATTTCCCGTATTTCCGGTTGGACCTGTAAAACCGGTGTTTCCTGTAGGCCCCGTAAATCCTGTTGCGCCAGTCATCCCGGTCGGCCCTGTGAATCCAGTATTTCCCGTAGGACCAGTATTGCCGGTGGCTCCCGTCATTCCCGTTGGGCCAATGTCGCCGGTATTTCCAGTATTTCCTGTTGGGCCCGTAAAACCAGTATTGCCCGTAGGACCCGTGAACCCTGTTGCACCCGTCATCCCGGTCGGCCCAGTAAATCCAGTAAAGCCTGTTGGCCCAGTATTGCCTGTGGCGCCTGTCATTCCCGTTGGACCGATGTCACCGGTATTTCCCGTATTACCTGTTGGACCTGTAAAACCAGTATTGCCCGTTGGACCCGTAAATCCTGTTGCACCAGTCATCCCAGTCGGTCCAGTAAATCCAGTATTACCAGTAGGGCCTGTATTGCCAGTGGCTCCCGTCATACCCGTTGGACCAATGTCCCCTGTGTTTCCCGTATTGCCTGTTGGGCCTGTATTACCAGTATTGCCCGTAGGACCAGTGAATCCTGTCGCGCCAGTCATTCCAGTTGGCCCAGTAAAGCCAGTATTGCCAGTTGGACCAGTACTACCCGTCGAACCCGTAAAACCAGTTGGACCTATGTCACCGGTATTTCCTGTATTACCCGTTGGTCCGGTATTACCAGTAAAAGATGGACCTGTCGCTCCTGTATTACCTGCAGGACCTGTTGGACCCGTAAAGCCAGTATTGCCTGTTGGGCCGGTACTACCCGTCGAACCCGTAAAACCAGTTGGACCTATATCACCGGTATTTCCGGTATTTCCCGTTGGACCCGTATTGCCGGTAAAAGATGGGCCCGTTGGACCTGTATTACCTGGACAACATGGTCCTGTATTACCCATGGGGCCTGTATTACCAGTTCCGCCCATTGCTCCAGTCGGACCTGTATTGCCCGCACCAGTAGGCCCCGTAAATCCTTGAATACCCGTTGGTCCCGTATTACCCGTCGGGCCTTGTTCACCCTGGGGTCCGGTAGGACCCGTTGGACCGGTTTCACCAGTCGGTCCCGTTTCACCAGTACCACCAACTTGACCAGTAGCACCAGTAGGACCTTCTGGTCCTGTCTCACCCTCTGGTCCTGTTGGACCTGGTGCACCCTCTTCTCCGGTATTTCCTTGAGGACCTTGAGCACCGGTTGCACCAGCTTCACCGGTAGGCCCTTCTTCTCCTTCTGGTCCCGTTGGACCTGTCGGTCCGACTGGACCACCAGATGGACCCGTTGGACCTTGTGGTCCTTGCGAACCAGTAGCCCCTGGAGCTCCCGGTTGACCGGGAGGACCTGCTGGACCTGGAGGGCCTGGTGGGCCTACAATTTTAGGACCAACAATACGTTCAACAATTAATGTATTAATACGAGCACAGTTAACGCTTAAACAATCTTTATCAAACAAACCGCAACCATTATCACATGGCTTACAGCCCTTTGTCGCACTACCAGCAATTG
>Ga0206997_10081_pt1 | contig 27724 bp, 25 predicted proteins | sample Alteio_BWMinCont_3_FD_153478 | JGI IMG/M metagenome (GOLD analysis project Ga0206997, IMG submission 153478) | Enriched cells from forest soil in Barre Woods Harvard Forest LTER site, Petersham, Massachusetts, United States -... | ecosystem: Environmental > Terrestrial > Soil > Temperate forest >...
AATCCAGTCAGGCGAGGCTACCAGCCTCGCCAGACCACGGGCGTCGAGTTCATCAACGAAAACGGGCAGGTGTTCGCCTTCGAAAGCCGCCGAAGCAGAGGCGACGAGAGTCAGCGCCGACGCTTTTTTGCGAAACGAACCCAATCGTGACGCGAGTGAAGGGGTGCTTTACGCCACCTTGCCGGCATCGAATTCACCGACGAAACCGGGGTGCGGGGACTCCGAAACTCGCAACACTGGCGCAAAAAGTAGCAAGCATCAGACGCATGACCACACTGACAACTTGACGGCAATGCGGACGGGCCTTATTTCTAGCCAGAAGTTCTAGCTAGAAAGCTAACCCATGGTTCGTCGCAATTGGTCGGTCCAGGCGCCAAGAATCGGTTCAGCGAGGTCGTTGAGGCGGCGCGGCGCGAACCACAGACGGTGACCAAACACGGCAAACCCGCCGTGGTGGTGCTTGCTGCCGAAGAATACGAGCGCCTTCAGCATCTCAAAGCTCTGAAAGCTCCAAACTTTGCCGATCACCTTCTCGGCATGCCGACGGACGACGGTGAATTCGAGCCGTTGCAAGGGCCGCTGCGCGAGAACGGCCTCTGATGTATCTCGTCGAAACCGATGTTTTTTCGGAACTGCGACGGAGCAGGAGAAACCGCAACGTGGTTGCCTGGTTCGGCGACGTGTTGCGGCTGACTTATTTCTCAGCGTGGTGACGATCGGCGAGATTGAGCTTGGAATCTCGCGCCAGCAACACCTCAATCCCGTATTTGCGCAGCAACTCGCCGATTGGCTGGAGCTTACGCTGCGGGCCTACGGAGAACGCGTTTTGCCCCTGACCATTGGGGTCGCCCGCCGTTGGGGTCGGCTTGCAGCACAGCTCGGCAACAAACAGCTTGGTCTAGCAATTGCCGCGACCGCACTCGAACACGGTCTCACCGTGGTGACGCGGAATGTTTCAGATTTTGAACCGACAGGCGTTCCAGTTCTAAATCCCTTTGATCGTCGGCCGCATAGGAAGAAGTAACGGAAGCGCGACTAAGAGAGGTTACCGCGGGCGTGGAGTTCATCGACGAGAACGGAGGCGGACCGGGTGTACACCTTCGCAAGCAGGCAAAACAGAAAAAATAATTTCGCTACGTCATCGTGTCGCTTGGTTTGGTTGAGGCGTCTGCGCACGCAACGTAAGATGCGCGACGCTAGCGATTCACTTGAGAAGGCTGGACCGGAAATTTACAAAACGAACCCAATTTTGGGTGGCGGAATCAAGCACTTCTTTTCGCCTGCAGCGGATTTCGCGACAAGGCCAATGACCTCCATCGATGCTCGAAGGCATTGGTGGGGTGCCACCGCTTCAACATGTGCGCCTGTTGATAACACGTGCGAAGCAGGCGAACTCGCCCATGTCGGCCATCGGCGTATAAGAGTTGTTAACGCGAACCACTTGGACTGCGGCAACGAGCAAAAAACCCGAATCGCGGAAAACGCAGAATGCATCCCAAACCAGTTCGCGACGAATTGTTCGACCGCCTCTTCAAGCAAGTCTTGCTGCCCTCAGAATCGCGGAAGCAATTCAAGAGCATTCGCACGATGGTTTACGAAGAGCTCGCGCCTCGGACGCCGAAGCAAATGGGGGGTAGGATAGCGACGCTCGCGATCGACCAAAGTTCGACCACGGAGAGATCAGCCAAATCTCACTTTTCGCCGACTTCGCGCTCTCGTCGGTCTCGATGCGCTAAATGCGTCTGGATTGAGCTGCGTTAGACTGGCGGAAAAGGTCGCGCGCGGTCAATCCAATCATATAGCCGCCTTGGAGGCCAATGGCCGCCGGGATGAAGCTAAAGAGCGCTGCGGAGATCATGTCGCCGTGACCCGCCGCGCCAAGGCAGCAGGCGAAGGCCAAGGCGGCGGTCAACGGAACCAAGACAAGCACGCTGAAGTAAAGCCCAAGAAATCCGCCGATCAAGCAGGCGACGCCCAGCAAAATCATGTTCGCCCTGATTTGCCCGCGCCAGCAAGACACGATTGTTGCAACGCGGTGCAACCAAGTCTAGTGTGACGATGGTTAAGGAAACGTTACACTGTAGGCAGGCGCTCACTGACACATCCGGGCGCCTAATTTTTCTGAGATCGAGCATGGAATGAATTGATGCCCACGGGATCGGAAGTCGGCAACCAAGAGCCAGAACTAGCGGTATCGCTGCAACGCGCTTCTTCAGTGCTTCCTTGCGAAGCGGTTCCCTATCTGCTGTCAACCGCGGATGCGTTGTTCATTCTGCTCGCCAGTCTGTTTGGGTGTTTCGCCTATCATTGGATGTCTGATACTCCAATCCCGGATCTCTCGGCATATTTCGCCTTAGGATTGTTCGCGAGCTTCATTCACATAGCGAGATTGAGTGGGCGAGGCTATTACGACTTCGAGAACGCGGCAAAGCCTGCTGTCGAAATCGTTCAAGTTGCAATTTCGTGGCTCGGCACCGGTTTGATTCTCACCTTCTTCGCCTTCCTCTTCAAAGTAGGCGAGTCGTTTTCGCGAGGGTCGTTCCTGATCTTTTTAATCGCGGCGCCAATTGCCCTGCTCGCAGAACGGAAGCTCGTAAAGTCGCTGTTGAATCGAGCCGTCGCGCGCGGCGCCGTCGGCCGACGCGACATCGTGCTGGTCGGCGACCGCAAGGAACTGGATTCGCTGGGTCCGGAGGACTTGTTGGCGTTTTTTGGGGCGGGCGAGGTGCACCGATTTGTGCTGAGCACCGATGCCGATCCCCTGGTTAGGAAAACCAGTGACGCGAAAACGCTAGACTCGATCGCAGGTTTTGTTCGCGCCAAAGACGCCAAGGAAATTTTGCTGGCGTTGCCCTGGAATGATAGCGATCGAATGGAATTGGTTCGCGAACACATCAAAAGGCTGCCAGTTCCCGCAAAACTGCTGCCCGATATCCAGATTCGAACGTTGACCAACTACGCCTCATCGGCGCATCAACGCATCGAGACCCTCGAGATCCAACGCGCTCCACTCAGCGTGGCGGAACAAATCGCCAAGCGTCTCGTGGATGTGACGATTGGGATCTTGGCTTTGATCATCTTCAGCACAATTATCGCGTTAGCGGCGTTAGCGATCAAATTAGACGGGCCAGGGCCCGTGTTGTTTCTGCAAAATCGAAGGGGGTTCAATGGTCGTCACTTTGTGATGTTCAAGTTCAGGACCATGACTGTGCGAGAAAACGGGGAGGCTGTCACACAGGCGAGACGTGATGATCCGCGGGTGACAAAAATCGGCAGGCTCCTGCGGTCTGCCAGTATCGATGAGTTTCCCCAGCTTATCAACGTGCTGCGAGGCGAGATGTCCTTGGTTGGTCCACGACCTCATGCCGTGGCTCACGACAACCACTTCGAAAAATTATTGGAGGACTATGCGTACCGTCATCACGTGAAGCCGGGGATGACGGGGTGGGCACAGGTCAATGGCCTGCGTGGTCCGACGCCGTCGGTTGAGCAAATTGCCCGACGGGTGGAAATGGACCTTTGGTACATCAACAATTGGAGCCTTTGGCTCGACATCGAGATCATGATCAAAACTGTTTTTGAGGTGTTGCGGAAGCGAAACGCCTTTTGAGTGGCTCCGCCCTCAAATAGAAACGGCATGAGATCAAGAAGATCGATTGTTTTGAGCAAGTCCGCTACTACTTGGCCTTCGTGGGGCCGCCGGGTTTCTCAAACGGACAGCGGGATAAGGCCCAAGCGTGCGAAACTATCCACGCTTGTACGTCATCGGCTTCGACGAGCTTGGGGCCACCCTTCAAATCGGATCGCTGTAAACAATCAGGTGGCCGCGAGCACGCTTTGGTTCTTGCGCCGAGACACGCGAGCTCGTCCTTGGGCGAAGCGAAGATCTTTGCGGCGTCGATCTTTCAAGTCCGCGCGAACTCGTCATCGTTGATCGGCCGGCTCTTTGGCCAGATGCATGATTAAATGGGCTGAGCGCGGCTACGGCTATTTTGCCTTTTTAGCGCCTGGCTTCTTCAGCCTCACGCCGGCACCGCCGCCGTTCTCGTCGAGGAACTCGACGCCCGAAGATTGGGTTCGTTTTGTCAACCCGGCCTGCTTAGGTTCAATCAAGCAGCGATCGGAGCGCCCGCGCGTCGCCGATACGCCATAACGCCAATGCCGAGGAAGCCGACAATCATCATGGCCCAGGTAGAGGGTTCTGGCACTGCCGATGCGGTCCCCACCACGTTCACTTCAGCATCCAAAACATACCGGATCTGATCGCTGGCCGGACACGAGAAGCCGATGCATTCCCATGATGGGCCGCCGACCCCGCCCAGCAGCGTGTTATTCCCCTGTCCGAGCGTGCCTGCAAAGGTCAATTGCAACACATAGTCGGTGGTAGGCGAACCGAGTGGAAGATATTCCTGAAATGTGACGACGGTGTCGGTGGGATTGTTGATCCCGGCGCTGGGAATTTGTCCAGAGGCGTAGGTGTTGCCTGGCAAGATTCCGCTAGTTGTGGTCAGGCTGTAGGCGGCTCCAAACGGAGGCCCGGCGATGTTTCCATATACGTTGAGAGAAAAGGTACCATTCAAGAATGTCGAGTCGCTGAACTCGACATTCGAAAGGGTAAAGACAATGTCCGCCTTAGCGCTGGAAGATAAGGTGGTGATCCCGATGAGGACCAGGCTAGCGGCCGCCATAAGCAGAGAGCGCATCTTCATCTCGACCATCTTCCGTGTGAAAAAGCATCGCCCAAACCAAACCCACCCTATTCGAAAAAATCAGGAATTAAAGCCCATAGTTCTGGCCCTTGCGATTTGATAGGGCAGTGTGGCCATTTGGCCGACAGGGAACTGTGATCGTATCCGAATTGAAATTGGAATCGTGCCGTGTCCCTTCGCCAGTTATCGACCTCGCAGAACGTCTTGATTCGCGTTCGAATCGATGCACGGTGCCGTTCACGAACCCGCTGATTTGCAAAGCGTTTCAAAAAACTCTTGGTGCGGAAATTCGCCCCTCGACTATCGATAGAACAACGACGAATTACCTGAATGGGGAATCCTAGAAGGTCCAGCCTAAGATTTGGCAAGTCGCGATCCTACTTGTGTCCTGAGGAATTAGATTTTCTCAGCCTGGCCCCGGCGCGCCAGCTCCGTTCTCGTCGATGAACTCGACGCCCGCGGATATCGACCTGTTCGAATCTTCTCAGAACAAAACGATCAGCGTTTCTGTCTTGTCGGTTTCCGAAGCCGAACGCCAGGTCCGCCACCGTTCTCCTCAATGAATTGGATACCCCCTTTTTCGAGGGCAGCTCGTATCCTTTGTACGGTCGCCTCTCGTCCTCCAAGCTCCCCGTCGACTGACTCCAGACGAGCAATCGTAGGCTCCGAAATACCGGATTCCGACGCAAGATCCGATTGAGACCAGCCCAATAGCGCGCGCCCAGCCTTTATCTGCCTCACAGAAACCACGACGCAGTCGCCCTTTTGATAGAAATTCTATTGACAGGGGGTGCGAGACGAATTAATAGTATTTCTATCAATTTCATTCTTACCCTCCGACTCATCAAGCTTTAGCGAGGATGAATTGAGCACGTTTACAAGCAAATCACCACGCGAGCGCCGCTTGTTCATCGGCGGCTCCGATGCCCGGTTCATTATGGGTGACGATATGGCCGCGCTGGTGCGGCTATGGCGCGAGAAGCGGGGCGAGGCCGAGCCGGAGGACCTGTCCGAAAACCTGATCGTCCAGCTCGGGACCACGACCGAGGATCTGAACCGGCGATGGTACGAGCGCAACACCGGCCATGCGGTTGGGAGCGTACAATCGCGGATCATCCATCCTATCCACAAATGGCTGGCGGCCACCCTCGATGGCCTGGTCGATCCTGGCGGCGCCGTATTCGAAGCAAAATTCATGCTGCCCTTCTTGCCCGCTTCGGTGACAGGACCGCTGCTGAGCCGCGCATTGCGGCGATTGGCCTCGACCGAAAGGAGCTCATCCGGCCTGCGCGGCAATAATTGGCTTCGTTTCGTTATTTTGCTGTCGGACGCCGGGCCCGCTTCTCAGGTGCGTTCCGTTGAGGCTGATGTGCTGTTCGACGTCGCGTGCCTTGTCCGTTTCCAGGGGCGCGACGGCGTGCGTTCGCTCCCAAAGGCTTGCCGCGATGGCAAGCGGATCGATCCCAAGGTTCTCCCACCAGGCCCGTTCACTGTCGCGCCGGTGCAGTTCCCGATGGTGCAGCCGGCAGATCGGAACGGCGAACTTGTCGCTGACCACGTTTGTCCGCCTATCCAACTTACCGACCTATCCGCTTGACCGGCTGAGCCGGTATGAGGCGGCGCTTTGGCGCCAAGCTTGTCAGATTCTGTGGACCCTGCAGAGTCTTGACCGCCACAAGCCATGGGAGAGACTTAGGTTGCGAGCAGCCCGCGATCGACTTCCATAGCGAGCAAAGCCACTCCTAGTTATCCTCGATTCGTCCGCCGTAAGTATCGTTGGCCGGACCACACCGCGCTCTCGCGGCAATGCTTTTTCGGCTGGCCAGCGGCCTACAATAGCCATAGCCTGGCATCAAGATTTTGCACACGACGAGAATTGGTATGCTGCCCAGAAAGAAAACGATGCCTTGCGTCGCAATCCTGTTGGCTGTGTCGATTGTTGGTTCTTACGCTGAAGCGAGCGACGTCAACTCAGGGTCTAACCCCTATATGCAGGTCGAGAACTGGGCAAAGCTCCCCGATCGCAGAAGCTGGGGCCAAGTGATTGGCGTTGAAATTGATCCGGATGGCGAGAGTGTCTGGGTGTTGGACCGCTGCGGTCCCAAGGGTTGTATGGAACCGTCAAGTTCGACCATCGATCCGATTCAGAAGTTCGATCGCTTCGGCAATTTTGTGAAAAGTTTCGGAGCTGGTTTGTTCAACTGGCCCCATGGATTTTTCGTCGACCGCGACGGCAACGTTTGGGTGACTGATGGGATAGGTGTGAATGGGAAGGGCAACACCGTTTTCAAGTTCAGCTCAAATGGGAAACCGTTGATGATTCTGGGTCGACCGGGGATGGCCGGACGAGACCAAGCGTCGTTCGATAGGCCATCAGACGTCTTGGTTGCTGCGAATGGTGACTTTTTCGTCGCAGACGGGCATGGACCAAGATCCAACGCGCGCATTGTCAAATTCACCGGCGACGGAAAATTCTTGCAGGAGTGGGGCAGGGAAGGCGCTGCGCCTGGTGAATTCGACGTCCCCCATGGTATTGCCATGGACTCGAGCGGCCGCATTTTTGTTGCCGATCGGTCTAACAATCGCGTCCAGATCTTTGATGAAGATGGAAATTTCCTTCTCGAATGGAAGCAATTCGGAAGGCCCAGCGGTATCTACATTGATAAGAGCGACACAATCTACGTGACCGACTCTCAGTCTGGCGCGGAATACAACCCGTCGTATCAACAGGGAATTCGGATCGGCAGTATAAAGGACGGTAAAGTAACCGCGTTTATCCCTAAGCCCGAGTCTGTGAAAACGATGCCTGAATGTGTCGCAGCCGATGATCAAGGCAATGTGTTCGGCGGCTTCATCGAGATGCAGACGTTCATAAAATATAGCAAGAACTGACTAGATTCCTATACGGGAATGGCGATCAGCGGACGTTGTCGAACGTGACCTTTTGAGATCTGCGTCCTTCGCTGTCCATTACGGCTTCGATACTCACAATTGAGCCCGAGTAAAAATACGGCTTCGCCGATTTTGCCGGCTCATCATTGGGAAACGCGTAATAAAGGGTGACTGGTTTGTCATTCAACTGTTGGGCGACGATATATCCGACAAGGGCGTGCTCAAAGGAGTGGTAGGCGTTTTTCCATTCCCATTCCTTCGGAGACTGGCTCAGGGGCGCGTGAGTCCTTCCATTTATGGCGCCCCACACTTCTCCATACTGTTTGTCGACGAAATAAGTGAACCAGTAGTTGTAAGCCGAGCTCAGATATCTTGTGTAGCTTGGCTCGACCAAGGCCAGGGTACCTGCCAGTTGGTCAAGCTCGGCATAGACCCACCAAGATTTATCCAGGTCCAAAGCGCCACCGGCCAGCAGCCCGCCGGCCCAACAGCCGCAGCTCATAATATAGGCTCGCGGAATTAGCGTTTGCGCATTGTCGCGTGTGAATTTCAGGAGTTCGACATCCCCAGTGATCAGTCCGGCCCACCGGATCATCCAAAGCGCTTTTGCGTTATGCCCAAAATCGGTCGATGTATTCGCAAGGATCGTGTCCGTTGGCTGATTGGCATTGTTGAAGAACAATTTGTCCGCGGGCGAGTAGAACAGGTCGATCATTACGTGTGAAAGCTGAAGCAAATTCCTCTTCCACTCGCTCTGTGCAGGTTCAGGAAGTATCGGTGCCAGCAACACGAGATAGCTGTTCATCTGATCAAGTTGCGCCACCAGACTCCTTTCCTCGCGCGCGCCCTTGTAAGGCAGCTGCCAGCGCAGCATTCCCGTAGGAGTGCCATACTTGTCAAAGATGTAGTCTTTCACCGCGAGTATGTCGTGCAGCACGTCCTCATCGCGGGTGAGATAGTAGTAAAATGACATACCGAGCAGGCCGTAAGCCAATTGTTGCGCGGTCCGGAGCTCTGGCGAGGGTCCCCAACTGTCCTTCGCAAGATTCTGGGTTGTGGCCATCCCTCCATTGACGCGGTCCATTGCGTTCTGGCGGATGAAATCAATTCCGGCTTTCATGTACGTGAGATAGAGCGACTTGCCGGTCAGGTGATACGCTACGCCGTAGCCATACGACTGCCGCGACAGAGCGACCAAGAAGCGCTGGTGCAGGGAACTACTCGTAACCTCCGGACATGGCCTGCGCGCGTCATAGAGCGTCCGATCGTTACAGCGAATTGAAGGAAAAGCGCCCAGGGGTCTCCCGAGCGCAGTTTCTGCAGTCCAGAACGGGAGCAAATCGTCGTTCAGATGCTCAAGCCAACGAGTTCCTGATGGAACGAACTGACTCCACGCCGGAGAAGCAAAAACTGCACAAAAAATTACGAGAAAAACTTTTGTCGCTAATTTCATGATGACATGCTGGCTCGCCTAGTGATGACTCCGCCAATAACGCTGGAGCGGACCTTCGAAAAACAGTGCATCTCAATCATTGCGACCGAAATCGAATCGTCAACTCTGACGTTAATCCTATCGGTCATCTGAATTAGATCACTTCTATGCCGCCGTTGTCGAACTTGCTTCCAAATAGTCTGATTTTGAATGAGAAAAGTCTATTCAGATTATACAGACCATGAGTCAACACACATTGACGGTGGTGGTGGTTCGCTGCGTAGTTCACGAGTTCCCGCTCGGGTCAAGGCCAAGCACGTCCGTGCGGCTTGCACAACGATTACGGGTAACCTTTCTGAGCATCGAAAAAGCTCTTGTAGGGAGCAAAATTGACGCCACGTAGTTTTGGCAGACGCTCGGGGCGCTCTGGATCAAGCGGTCGAAAGGTCGTTCCTTCCGGTAGATCGACAATCGAACTAACGATGCCGTTCGGTGCGAATATGACGCAGGTATAGGGAATGACCCATGCCATTTCGAATAGCCGCCAATTGATGTCTGCGCGTTCGTTCGCCGTATGCAGTGCTGTGTCCCACGGGATTAAACCGCGTTCCCTTGTGAGGCGGGATTGTAGATCGACGACATAGTCGTTCCACCTGCGCGTAGCCGCGACGTCAGCGACAGCCTGAGCGGCGCATAAGGAAATCAATATGAAAATTGTCGCAGGTTGCAACCAAAGTCGGTTAGACAATTTATATCGAAGCAGCAGAATCATGCAAGTTCCCAGCATAGCGCTGACAAATATTGGATGATAACGCGACTGAAATTGCGAATGCGGCGACAAGCTCTGCTCGACTGCTATTGCAGTTGCCATTGCTACCAGAGCAAGAACTGCCCAAGCGACCGCTATCATGTTGGCAAGGCGCACCGCTTTCTCGGCTGGTCGAGTAGCGTAGACGAAGAACACCGCCAGTAGTGCCAGCACCGCCAGAGCCCCGGTGATAACGGGTAAGTTGAAGTGATTTTCGAAGTACAGAAACTCTAATTGCACTAATCCACGAACGATAATCTCTCGGTCACCCGGATATCGGGGATAGACCACCCAATCTATCTGATAGGCAAACAGCGCTACCAGCAATAGGAGAGCTAATCCGACAAAGAGGCGCTCGCGTGGATGACCAACGGCTGCGTGAACCCGCATCGCGATGGCAAGCAGCAGAACGGCCGTCAGCGGGAATGCGCCTTCATGCAAGCCAAGTGCTGGAATGCATAACAATAGAAACAATGCCTGCCATTCGATTGAACGAACCTTGAAGAGCAACAGGAACAGCAAAATCCAATAATAGCTGGTCGCTATGGCTGCTTCGCCGACTGCGTTAATCGAGGTAGCCGCAAAGCCGACTAGCAAAGAGGCGAGAGGAAACAGAATCCAGGCCTTATCGTTTCGTCGCAGGATTGGCCAGCAAAGCGCGCACAGCATCGTCGGCAAGGTCAACATAACAAATGTGAACGCCTGTCCACATTCAATTAGACTGGCAGACGAATACCTAGACAACAGTATGATTGGCAATTGCCGCAATATCTCGACAACGTCCCGCGTGCCGCCGATAGGGGGGAGCCAATTTCTTTCATAGATGACAACTAGTAATGCGGCCCCGTCGGCATACAATCCTCGGGCGTCAAATGAGGCATATAGACTGCTGGCCAGATTCGTAGCGAGGACGAGGCCGTAGGTTAGGTATAAGGAGCGGGTATGCTCCGTTGCGAGGAGAGTTTTGCTGTGGTGGCTCAGTCCGTTCGTTGATTTTGCGCGCATGAGATACAATAAGACGAAGGGGCACGTGGAAGTCGACCTGCTACGTCCATCCCATGCTGAGCGGGTGGTGGGAAGCGGCGACAGGCTGCGCACCGAGACCTGGCGTACGAAAGGGCTTGATGACGATTCCTTTCTTTGTCACTGTCTAGGACGTAATTGTAAGCTACTTCGAGATCGACAGCGCCTCCAATGCTGAGTGCTTCGTGAGGAGGTCCATTCTTGCGCATCAATGGGGGCGATCAGCGAAATGGGCATCAGTTTGATCGTGACTGTCAACTAGTCGGAAGTTGGTTTGCTCACAAAACCGCGTTGAAGGGCTGATTTTGTCCATCGTCATCGACCAGTATGAGCATAACGTAATTAAAGGACCGCTTCACGAAGAGTTATCCTCTATTCCCACCCTGGCGATGGATAATCCACCAGTTCGCTATCTTGCTTTTTATCTGCCTCAGTTTCATCCGTTGCAAATAAACGATGAGGCTTGGGGGAAGGGGTTTACTGAATGGACTAATACGACAAAGGCGCTTCCACGTTATGTAGGACACTATCAGCCGCGGCTGCCAGCGGATCTGGGATTTTACAATCTTGAAGATGTCGAGGTGATCAAACGGCAGGCGGACCTGGCCACGCGGGGCGGAATTTATGGCGTCTGCATGCACTTGTAGTACTTAACCCATCACTTCGATGCCGACTAAAAACTTAAGGCCTGATATTGTTGACGAAGGGCGTGGTCAGAAAATCTATCGGAATATGCGCACCGCGCGGGTAACTTCTTCCCCGCTCACGTGGCTGCGGGTTGAAAGATAAGTTGCCATAACGTTGATTTGCTCCCGCATGTCATAAAGCGCGCTTCGCGTGCGCAAACTGTGGTCAACGGGGATTCCGTCCACGATGCCGATAGGTACTTTAAGCTCACGCGCAATAATCGGCCAAGTAAGATCGTATCCCCAACCCATCGGACTTTCCAGGCTAAAGGGGTAAACGGCCTTCAAAAAGTCTCGCCGGAACGAAACTAATGGACCGGCCTCGACGAAATTAGTCTGACGAGCTCGTGTGAAAAGTCGACGACGGACGATAGCATGATCAGTAAAACTGCGCCACGTTCGAGCAGGCTGAGCAAGAGCAAAATCCAGCGACTGTTGTTCGGCAATGAAACGGTCAACAAAGTTGGGTCCGAGGAGGATGTCGTCATCGCAAACCATGAAGTAGTCAAACCGATCTAGGTCCTCCAACCCGATTAACTCGTTCACGAGCTGCCATTTACCTACATATTTAGTAAGTTGGCGAACCGTAACGGCGGCCACCTCGGTACTCGGCGGCTGTCCCATCATGCAAACCCACCGTTGCTCGACATCAACGAGATCGGCCGAGCTGAACTCCTTTACAAGATGCGTTGAGTGATTCGGTTCGAGTGCCATATAGATGCCAATCACGAGCACCCGGGGGCGGCCCCGTATCCTTGCGCTAGAGGGGCGATTTCGAGGATGATGGTTGCCGGGCAATGCGAGGGCCATTTTTCGAGTCAGCCTTAGAACTAAACTCATCACCTTTACCCTGATGTCTTGTCGTCACGAATACTGCGATCGAGTAGTGGTCCTAGGTTCGGGAGCTAATGTTCATTGTATTCAAAAATACTTAGACAACGTCAATTCTTGATTTGGCCAGAGTGACCTGCTCCCCAATTTTCCTCCACTCATAAGTTGAGTCCGTGGTCATTTTGCCCATCGACGGGCACTTCGGCAACGGGCCGGGTCGCGGAGGCCCCACATACCGCAGCGGTCCCGCCCGTTGCCGTGCGGAACGATGCGTCTGGCGGGTGGTTGGGCGAGCGCGTAGCGAGCCAGTTCGCGACGTACTCGTTGGGGGTTAGATAGCCGAGGCTCGAGTGTGGGCGTTCGGCGTTGTAGTCGATGCGCCAGGCTTCGATCAGCCTGCGGGCTTCGGCGAGCGAAGAGAACACGTGCTCGTTCAGGCATTCGTCGCGGAGCTCGCCATTGAAGCTCTCCATGAAGCCATTCTGCTGCGGCTTGCCGGGCGCGATGTAGTGCCATTCCACACCGTTTTCCTCGGTCCATTTGATGATCGCGTTGCAGGTGAGCTCGGTGCCGTTATCGGACACGATCATCGCCGGCTTGCCGTGCTCGGCGACAAGGCCATCGAGGACGCGCACGACACGACCACCCGGTAGCGAGGTGTCAACCTCGGCCACCAGCCCCGTGCGGGTCAGTTGATCTTCCACCGCGAAGACGCGGAAGCGACGGCCGCTGTCCAGCACGTCCGACATGAAGTCGAGCACCCAGATGTCGTTCGGCCGCTCCGCCGCCTTCATCGGCGCTCGCATGCCCAGCGCCCGCTTGCGCCCGCGCCGCCGGCGTACCGTCAGGCCCTCCTGGCGGTAGAGCCGGTAGACCTTCTTCAGATTCATGTGCCGCCCCTTGCGTTTGGCCATCTCGCGCAGACGCCGGTAGCCGAACCGGCGGCGCTCGGCCGCCAGAGCCCGCAGCAGCGCGCGATCCGCCGCATCGTCCGGCCGCCTGGGCCGATACCGCAGTCCCGACCGGTCAACACCGAGTAGCCTCGTAGCCCGCCGCTCCGACAGTCCGTGATGCGCAATGACATGACGGACCGCGGCATGGCGCGCCCGAGGCGTCAGAAGTTTTTTCCGACCAGATCCTTCAGGGCTGCATTGTCGAGCAGCTGCTCCGCCAATAGCTTCTTCAGACGCCGGTTCTCGTCCTCCAGCGACCGCAGACGCTTCGCATCCGAGGCTTCCAAACCGCCAAACTTGGCCTTCCATTTGAAAAACGTCGTTCCGCTGATCCCGTGCCGCCGGCACAGGTCCTGCGTCTTCGCTCCCGCCTCCTGTTCCTTCAGGATGCCAATGATTTGCTCTTCCGTGAACCGCCCCTTCCTCATCGTCGATCTCCTCTCGATCGACTCAACTATCAGATGGAGGGAATTCCGGGGAGCAGGTCAAGAGATCATCAAGAAGTGACGTCGTAGCTGTGATCTTAGAAACGTCTTGACCTTTGACCGGCACTGGGGTGCACGATCGCATATCAACGCCGGTTCGTTCGTTACTTCTGCGAGCCGTTACGAAGTGATTTTTGTGTTGAGTTGAGGGCCGATTGGAGCGCAATGCCTTTCTTGAAGGCACGACTCTCATATCCAGCGGTTGATAATATCCGGCCCTTAACGGGGTGTTGAAATTTGCGATGAAACCGGAATGGCGGTCAGTTTAATGGCTCGGCTACTCAAGGGCGACATCGACTCGTCGAATGATAATGACCCGATGTGGCTATAGAAGGCGGCTCAACGAAAGGCTTCCTTGCTGGTCATGGACCAATTGGTGACGGGCCTATAAAGGGCTCGATTGGAAAGTGTTGAATTCCGTTTCCATTGGTAGGCTGCTCTTTTCACGCGTAGCCTATTCAATACATTGCTGATGCGGGCGATCTGATCGGGACTCAAGCGCTTACGAAGTATCGACTTGAATTTGCCATCCGCCATCTCTTCCACTGGCCGCTGCCAATCGACCAGATAGTCGCTTTGTTGTGGCACGGTGAATGGAACATTCGCGGTCTTTCTTGCATGCACCATCAAAAGCGTGCCCTCTGAATTCAATAGCTCAACTCGTCCGTGCACGGTAACCGGATCGGCAACGTGATATGGAGGCTCGGAGGGTGCTCGAATGTAGAGGCGCATTAGGTCGAAGCCGTTTGTCGGAGACAGCGCCCGAAAGAACAGTTCCGGACTGAATTGGTAGAAGCCGTGCCCGCATTGGTTGTTGGCCGGTGTCATGAGGAAGAGATGCCCGCCAACCTTGACCATCTTCATCGCGTTTTCCAACGCCGCCGGAAAATTAAAGACATGCTCGAGGGTGCCTCCATCGATGACGAGATCGAACCGGCCGACGAGATTATCCGGGATTGGCTTGTTCAGATCGTGAATGATTTCTGCGCCTTCATAGGCGGACGCATCAAGCGACGCGACCGTAAAGCCGAGCGGCTCTAAGAGATCTTCTGCAAAATATAGAGCGCGGTTCTTTGGCAACTTGAACGATGATTTGCCATATTCGCGAAGGACATTGTCAAGGTCGCGTTGGGACGGATAAGCGGTCAGATGGCCCAATGTGCAGATTTCCTTACCGTTGAAGCCGAGGTTCTGAGCCGAAAACAAAAATCTTAGGTCTAGCGTGCCATATCCCATTGACGCCCCAATGCTATCCAACGTTGCCAGCTAGTCCCCTTGCGCATTTCGCCCAGAAACGCCGTACCCCTACAACTGTTGCGCGGCATTGGGCGATCAGATTTCCAAGTTCCCCGGGGCATCGTTGCGCGTGATTCCCAAATCCGTAATTAGTCTGAACAGGGCGCCAATCAGGTCGCATCGTGAATCCTACTCTCAAAGTTCATGTATTATCCCTTTGCTTGGCTTGATCGAGTCGCGGCAGCGAAGGTTGAATCTCCCGGTGGATGTTCTTGCCATTTCGCCGGTTGCGACCCCATAAACGAGGTCCAAGAGATTGTTGGCCGATCAACCGCGCCGTAACCGCTCGGTTAGAGTTCAGTGGCGACCTAGTTGACCTTTGCAAAGCCTGTATCGTGGTTGTCGAGCATAACGGCGATTTGAGTGGCTGGCTGACTGGACTTGTTTGAGATAATAGTGTCGGCGCTTTGAACGGCATCGGAGGTCTCAATGAAATGTACGACAATTGTAGTGTTCATTCTAGCGCTTTCTGGCGTCGCATCGGCAACCGCTGGCACCGCCAATAAGGACGTTCGGCGCGTCGCTGATGCGAGTGAAGTTTGCCTTATGAACTGCGCGAGCGAGAGCGAATCTTGCAAGCGAGTTTGCCCGACCACGTATAGTGTTCCCTGCATCAACGCATGCGAGAACCAAGCTCAGTTCTGTAGACAGGCCTGTCAGAGGAAGTGATTGAACTGCACAAAATCCGATTACTATATGGCTGGCGATTGTTGTTCTCGTTTGTCAAGATTAGATTATTCCCGAGGTCAACTCAACGCTGCTGAAGAATCGCCACGACGCCAGACTTCTTTGCTGTTGGTGGCAATCCGGCCGTACGTTTCGCGTCCAATAGTCCACCGCTGTTGAGCTAGTGTAGGCAATGACGAATAGCTACGGCCGATCGGTTTCTTTATCCCGCACATTCGTTCTCAGCAGGCGAACGTTCCTGAGTGGCGCAAGTGCGCTCGCATTGTTCCCGTCACGATCAGAATTCGTGATAGCGCGAGAAGCTGCCGGAAAATTCAATGGTGGCCGTTCGCAAATCCAACCGTGGTCTTCAACGTACGGTGGCGACTACCCATTTTTAAACTGCATGAAGACGGGTTCAAGTTGGTCGTATGCCTCTGGACCGAACGCTAACGCGGCTGTGGATCCGAGGCTACTGAACAATGACGGCTATCCAACGGCACTTCCCACAGGCGGCGTGTACACTGTATTCAACGTTCCACCACAGAAGGAAAGGCCCGGCCGATATGCAATAACGTGGAAAGGAAATGGCACAATCTCCTTAAATATGAATAATACGAATCCCTCTGGTAGCAGAACGAGTACCAGCGGATTTGGCCGCTACGAGTTTGATACAAATTCGTCCAGGTTTGACGTTCGAATCGTAGCTATTTCAAGCCCCCCGATTTCCGACATGAAGGTGTTCCACGTCGCAGACGAAGCCGCCTTGAGCCAGGGCGAAATTTTTGGTGCGCGCTTCAAGCTTTTGCTGCGTCAAGCCAATTGTGGCGTCTTCCGGTTTCTCGACTGGCAAAACGGAAATGATTCGAATGTGACTACATGGGTCACGCGAAAGCCTGTCAGCTATGCATTCTATTCCGGTTCGGAATACCGCGCAAATTTCTACGCGGGAACTACGACGAATGAAGGGAACGATTACAAGATATCATTTGGATCGGGTCCACCCGCTGACAAACAGATCATTCATCTTAGGTTCAATGTTGACGCTACCTTTGTTTCGGCGCCGGTGACGATCACGCAGTCAGCGTCGCCCGCGATCGTCAAATACGCCGCACACCCGTTCGTCGGTGGGGAGCTAGTTTGCTTCAGCGGAAAATATCCACAAGGCATGTTCGCTGACAACTATTTTGTTGAGTATGTCGATCCCGACACATTCAAGATTGCTGACACTCTTGGGGGCAACGCAATCGCCACTACGGGCGGTGGATCAAATTCACTCACCCTGGTACGTCCGCCGACGCTGAATTTGAACCGAACGGGTCCTGTTCCAATCAAGTCTCCATGGGGAGATCCACTTGACTCTTCAAGTCAACCAAAGGCGACAGACCGCCAGGGGAAGATCATCTATGGCACGATGGTTTATGATGCGGCTCTCAATGTCTGGCTTAAATTTGGTAACGAGCTGAGCGCTGGAATCTCAAATGGAATTCCCCCCGAAGTTTGCGTGCAGCTGTGCACCGAACTTGGAATGCACCCCTATTTTGCAACTCCGTATTTAACGATTGATTCGCCCACTGACTACATGTCCAGCCTGGCTAGTTATTGCCGGGACAACGCGCCGGCCTGGATGGTACCCCGTTTCGAAGGCTGCAACGAAACCTGGAACTTTGCGGGAGGTTTTTATGCTACACGCTATGCTTGGAACAAGGCTTTTAGATCGTGGCGAACGCAGTACGACCACAACAACTGGTACGGCAAGATCGTTTCAATTCTCGGTCAATCGATCAGCAGAGTTTATTCGAACAATCGCACAAAATATCAGGTTCTCTGCGGCGTCCAAACGGTATCGGGGCGGTCAGCCTATTCCGTCAGCACAAACGATTCCAGACTGACGTCCGCTAGATTTGTGAGTGACGGCGGTAGTCCAGCTTACAAATGGGTTACGCACATTTGTTGCGCGCAGTATATCAGTCCGGCCCAGAGAGGAACTCCTCAAGAGCTAATCAATGCATTTAATTACTCAGAAACCCATTCCTCGAACCCCTCGATTCAGGAATCGATCGTAAAAGACTATGTGGACACGCTAACCGGTGCGGATGCGAGCTATAACCTTGCTTACAACAACACGATTTATGCAAATCTGAAAGCGTGGGCGGCGAAGTGGGGGGTCCAAAAGATGTGCGGTTATGAAGGCGGCTACTCGCCTGACTACAACAATGCAAACTGGTCATTTTCTATCTCCGGCGCCTCCAAGTCTGCACAGTGCGTACTTGCAATCTCGGGCACCAACTCTCCAGAAAAAGGGAAAGTAGCTGGCAATGCGGCTGCTGTCGGGATGCGCATCAGCATCGCCGGAGTAAATGGAATGACTGAACTAAACGGTCGAACCGCGTCGATCGTTGAGGTATCCCACAATAGTGTCACAATTGATATCGACAGCTCTGCGTTCGGAGCCTACGTGTCCGGCGGCACTGCCACTTATGTAAATTCTAGTGCCTACGTTAGCAATCTTCGTGCGGCAGGGAAGTATGCCCCAAATCTCCGCGACTATACATTGCAAAATTATAACAACTTCCTGGTGGCGGGGGGCGAATTTCCATCCTGCTATGTGCTGTCAGGGCCGAAAAACGTCTGGAGCATCTTTGATCCAGACATCTATGCCCCGCCGAGTACGCAATGGGCAGCAATTGTAGCGTTTAATCACTAGAAAATGTGAGGCAGCGGGATGAATACGACTTCGATGCGACGCCCGTCGCAAATTCACGAGGACTGCCGAAAGTAGAGGCCTTGTGTAGGCATGACAGCTAATTGGTTTGCGTACTTCGCGCTGGCATCGTGGCCCATCGTGGTGGTTTTCTTTTTCAGGTCTTTGCCGGCAGCCAAAGCAACGGCTTTGACAATCTTCAGCGCACTTCTGCTTCTTCCCCCTGAGGTGTCAGTGAAGGTAGAGATGATCCCGGCGCTGGATAAGCAGTCGATACCAAGTCTCTGTGCGCTGGTCGGATGTCTCCTAGTCGGACAACGGAGCAAGAGCATACGCTTTGGCTTTGGACTAGTCGAGGCTCTCACAGTAACGTATATCTTCAGCCCTTTTTTCACGTCAGCGCTTAATAACGATACCATATTTGTTGGGGCGAGAGTTATTCCTGGTGTCGGCATTTATGACGCTGTCTCCACCATGCTGAGTCAGCTAATAGCTTTCTTACCGTTCCTACTTGGAAGGTATTTTCTCCATAGACCCGCAGATACCGAGAATATCTTGAAGATCATTGTTGTAGGAGGGCTTTTGTATTCTCTGCCGATGCTTTTTGAGGTCCGCATGAGTCCGCAGCTCTCAAAATGGATCTACGGATATTTCCCCTCATCATTTCCGACAGAGGGTCGATATGGCGGTTTTCGGCCCGTTGTCTTTTTTGATAACGGTTTGGCCCTCGCGTTCTTCACGATGACTTCCTTGCTTGCTTCAGTGGCACTTTGGCGAGCGAAAATGCGTTTCAGGAACCTGCCGGCGCCCGCCGTTTTGGGCTACTTGGCATTTGTACTGGTATTGTGCAAGTCAATGGGCGCACTGGTCTACGCGTTCCTTGCTGGGCCACTCATCGGATGGGGGAGACCGCGGTCTTGCGTGCGCGTAGCCGTCCTACTTGTCGGGATCGCACTGCTGTATCCGTTGCTCAGGGCAGAGGCGATTTTTCCGAACAAGTTGCTGGTCGATATCGCCAAAGAGGTAAATGAAGAACGGGCTGGCTCGCTTCAGACCCGTTTCGAACAAGAGCAACAACTTCTGGACCGCAGCTCTCAGCGGCCGATCTTCGGCTGGGGCAGGTACGGCCGCAGCAGGGTTTATGACGATTATGGAAAGGACGTAAGCCTTACCGACGGCTTGTGGATCATTACCTTGGGGCAATTCGGAATTGTGGGCTTTCTGTCTCTGTTCGGGCTCCTTGCACTGCCAGTATTCCGAACGGCATCCGCACTGAAATTATCCGAGTCAGCTCGAGATAGGCTCTTCTTAGGTACCTTAGCTTTGATTGTAGGTTTGGGGATGGTTGAACAGCTGCCAAATGCGTCGCTTAGCGCCTGGAGTTGGTTGCTGGCCGGCTCATTATTAGGACGGGCGGAAAATCTCAGATCGACCACCTCAGAGAGGAAGGAACGCCATTCAAGAAATATCGGCTTCGCTCGCTGAATGAGTTAGCGGAGGAGGATTTCGCTACCTCGTCCCGCCACTTTTGTGTTCATTTTGGTTGTGGAATTCGATATCGAAGTCTCTTTGAGACTCAACGGAGATCAATCGTCTCGAACGACGTGAGGATCCACCATTGGGTACTGCTCGCAACTGGACAGGCATGATCGTCTCAGAAAAAATCTCTCTCAGAAATCGCGTGCTGAATGCCGGAATGTGGACCCTCGCGGGATTCGCGTTGAGCACCATAATTCGCTTTGGCAGCAATCTGCTGATGACGCGACTTCTAGCGCCAGAAATGTTTGGTGTCATGGCGATCGCCACAACCGTGATGGTTGGGCTCGGAATGTTTTCCGACCTCGGGCTGAAACAAAGCGTGGTCCGGAGCAAACGTGGCAACGAGCCGGTTTTTCTCAATACAGCGTGGTCGATTCAGATTGTGCGAGGGCTCTTGCTTTGGATCGGTGCCCTTTGCGTAAGTCTGATCGTCCTTCTGTTAGCCAAGATGGGAAGGACTCCTGCCGAAAGCGTCTATGCCGTTCCGAGCCTGCCTTATGTTATCTCAGTATTGTCATTCTCGGCGGTGATCGGAGGCTTCGATTCAACAAAGTTGATCGAGGCGAGCCGAGACCTGTCAATTAGTCAATATACGAAAATTGAAATCGCCTCGCAGATATTAGGCTTGGCCGCCATGATAACCTGGGCGTCGATTGATCGTTCCATCTGGGCGCTTGTAGCTGGTAGCCTCAGCTCCTCCTTGGCAAAAGTCACGCTAGGGCACGCCACATTGCCCGGAGTTAGAAATCGATGGCAATGGGACAAGGCAGTCGCGTCGGAGGTCATTCATTTTGGAAAATGGATTCTTATGGCCTCCATGCTCGGATTTCTGGTCAATAGTGGAGACCGGTTGTTACTTGGGGGATTGGTAGACTCGAAGACCTTGGGACTATATTCCATAGCGTTATTATGCGTCGGTATAATAGATGGAATCTTGTCGAGGATCATAGGAGACGTGACGTTCCCAGCATTTAGCGAGGTGGTGCGGGAACGGCCGGCCGACCTCAAGCGGAATTATTATTCCTTCCATAGCGTTATTGCGACCGTAGCGTATCTTGCGTCGGGCGTTCTGATGGCATCAGGCCAGTCCATAATTACCTTGATGTACGATCGACGCTACGAGCAATCCGGCTGGATGCTCCAAGTTCTTGCAGCAATCCTGTTGACCGCTCCTTTTCGCATGGCAACACAGACATTCATGGCGCTGGGACAGCCGAAGCTGCAGTCAAACATTGTTCTTGCTCGGTTGGTTCTGCTTTTTGCACTCACACCGCTCTTCTTTCACCTTTACGGATTGCCCGGGGCAATCTGGGCCATTGTGATCAGCCAGTTTTCAACTGTGCCGTTTATTATTTTCTACAATAGACGAAACAATGTATTTCACTTGTACAAGGAATTGCTCTTTTTCCTTTGGTTTCCAGTTGGATTGGGGGTTGGGAAGTTGCTCGCAATTGCCATAACCACTTGGAAATAGAAGACACTCTAACTGGATTAAGATTCGTACCAAGAGATTGTTCTCCTGCGACGAACTCCTCACTGAATTCTGCGGTCTGAAATGCGGTTCGGAGAGTTTCGAGCAGTGTCTTTTTGATCTGAATGGAGGATGGAGATTTCATGGGCTATGCCATCGCGGACAGCAGACGCCGGCCTGGTAGCATAGTTGATCAGTGCAGCTTCGAACAATTTCGCGCTGCGATGCCAGGAGGAGAGTTCGACGGCTTTACAAGCAGCGCTCGAGAGCTCGTCCCATTGGTTCTTACTTCGTGTCAGCACCCACTCCAATCCAGAGGCAAGTGCAGGCACATCGTTGACATCCGTCAATACACCGTTCTTGTACTGGACAATCGATTCGGCGGGCCATCCCGTGCGGGTCGAGACTACCGGTGTTCCGCACGCCATCGCTTCGATTGCGGGGAGGTTGAAGCCCTCGCTCGTGCTGGCGGTTAGCCACGCATCGCAGGTTGAATAGATCTCGCGAATTTTATTTTGAGGAGGGCGGTAGTGGAAGACGTCGTCTACTTCAAATCGTGTGGACTTTCTCGGCCGCTCACTTCCAAAATAGAGAATGCGAACGCGAGGAAGAGTCTTTCGGAGCATCCGAACGGCAGCCCGAGATACCTCGAGCCCTTTTGACGGAGCTGTTGAGTACAATATGCCGATGGTAGGAACTGGTTGTTTGGTTCTATTCACCGGAAAGAACTGGGAATGATCAACGCTGTTTGGAACGACGACAACATCGTCATCATCATAGCTGTCGCGCATCACTTCCCTCAGCCAATTAGCCACTACGATCTTGTGTAGGGGCATCCGATAAGTTGCGCGACTCCGTTCGACGGGAAGATAAGGAAAAATCTCATGATGCTGGACAAAATATACCTTAGCCCCTTTTGAAGACGAGAGTTGGTTCACCCATTCAGCGGTTTCCCACCAAGTAGCTATAACGACATCACCATCCGGGACATCACTATCGACGACAGGTCGCTGCTGATCGAGTAACCTATAGTCGAGAGACTCCGCTTCAGGGAAAAAGTCAGTCATTCCAGACCTAACGCCTCCTTTTTCACCTCGGATCCATCGGGTTACCTTTCTGAAAACGGTGGGTTTTGTCGGTGGCGGCGAAATCAAACTCACCGCATGGCCAGCTTTGACAAGTTCCTGGGCGTAGATCAGCACAACCTTGGTGCCACCGCCCAAACTAAGATTTGGTAAGATGAATGTTATTCTCATTCGGCTCCTCAGTAGACTAATCTCGGCACCGGCCACTTCGAAGCCGAGCTGAGACCCTTTCGGTGACCTGAGACAAATTTGCAATTTTGCCAGCGGTCACCTCGTCCGCTGTTTAATCCGCCGCAAAGCGATCATCAGAGGCTCGAGAAAAGAAATCCGATCGAAGGATCTGAGGTCGGCTATATCGGAACGTGAGGATCGTTGTGTACCGAGTGACGGCGAAAAAATAAAGGTTCTCAGATCAGGATTTTGACGGCGCAAAGTCGAGTAAGCACCGTCGACATGCATAGGGCCACCTAGAGGGTGACCAGCTGGCCGCGATAAAATCTTCTGAAGACCAGCAATGATGCGTGGAACGGCAACGCTGTGAAACACCACAAAATGAGCGCAACGAATTCCTTGTTCTGAGTCAATCATTAAAAGACCATCGCTAGTTCGGGGCAATAAGTGCGCCGGATAAAAGATCGACCAATCCGTTGTTTTCAGGGCTTCGACGGCTTTCGACCAGTGGGGAGAAAAGTCTGAGACGAAATTGAGGTCGTCCTCCATAATGAGTACGTGGTTGCCCGTCGTCTCCCCGCGCTGGAGGGCGTCGAGATGGCTAAGAAAGCAGCCGCGCGCACCGAAAGATGGGAAACCACCCAAACGGCTAGGCTTAACCGATTGGGAAAACTCAGCGCTCCAACCAATGCGCCGCAGTTGGTTCTCCATTTCTCCTCTGCGATCCTTTCGAGATTCAAGATTTATAACATAGCGGAAAAACTGATCCATCCTGTAGTCCTCGACAAGCAAAGACGGGGCAAAAAGTCTACTCCCCTGGACCTGCCTGATCTCTTAGTTATACGTAAACCTGGTGCTCCCAAGTCGTCGGGAGGCGCGTTACTCGCCCGTTTGTTTGTTCCATTGGTTGCGTGTTAGTCAATGCCGACATAAAGTACGGTAGCTGGGTATAATTGGAAATGCCGATACCACTTCGTCTACGCCCTAGGCTTCGTCAGATACAGCGGGCTTTTGCCGGGCCTGGCACACTCGAATCGGCTGCGGCATCCCGGGAAATCCTCTGCCCTGAGGAAAAAACGGATCTTAATCCAGTCATTTTTCTGCCGGGGCAACTCGAGAAAGTCACGGGAGCTCCGTCCGAATCTACTTTGGCGGCCGAAATACAAGCAATGACCGCCAGAGAAGTTACCCACGCTCCCACGATCGCTTATCATATTCGTAATGCAGCGTTGTTGGGCGGATCGGTCTATGCGGGACGTCTGAGACATTTTATTTTTAATGATCGACTGGCAGCCAAGACTCCGCCAGTAAGGATTGAAAAGGCCACGCTCGCGTCGACTTTCATTGGACTCAAATATTTCGGTCATTGGCTAAAAGACGATTGCACGCTACGTCTCCTATGCGAGCAATTCGGTATTCCCCTGTGCATTCGAATACCCACGCATTCTCACATCGCAAAATACGCTGATTACTTTGAGCAAGATTGGTCGACGTCAATCGATAATGCTTTGATCGATCATCTGGTGATCGCGCAGGATTTCGGACAAAACAGGTCGAAAAAGCAACGCTACGAAATTCTTAGATCACGCATCAGGGCCAGATTTGGAGACCATCTCGCAAGATCCTTCGTGTATCTCAAGAGAGGAGCAACAGGAGCGTCTCGCCTGGTCTACAATGAAGAAGTGATCGTCGATGCGCTGGTAGAAAAGGGTTTCGTGGTTCTTGACGTAGCCGCTGACAGCTTAGAGCAGATATTGACCATTTTATCCCGCGCAAAATTGGTTATATCGATGGAAGGCAGTCATTGCGCACATTGTGTTGCTGCTCTGCCATCGGGGGGCGGATTGATGTTGCTGGAACCCGCAAACCGGTTTTGTGCAAATCAAAGGGGCTGGACGGATGCTCTGTCTATTCGATCTGGATTTGTGGTCGGCGATGCGGTGGGCGACACCGGCTTTTCCTTTTCTGTGTCCGAGATTGTCAAAACCATAGATCTCATGCTGAAGTACCTTTGAACGCAGGCGCCCGCGAACATGGAAGCCGATTTCAGTTGCTATGGTGGCGATCGGGTCAATTGCTCTTGGTGGCGCAACGCTTCCGGCGGCGCATCTCCTCCACGAGACGTTCGGTGAGATTATTTTTGGCCCTTGGGCCTGGCGATATCGTCGGGGCTAGGCGAGCCGCGTTGGCCGGCATTGCCGTGCCAGTAACAAGCATTGCTTTCTCGGAGCAGATTTTTTCGTTTTGCCGCGCTCACGACATAACGACTTTGGCTCTATCGTCCAATGGCCGCAGAGACAATCTTCAGGACGACAAAATCCGCATGGAAAATCGGCCGCGCATGCTCGACGGAGGCGGCATCAGATTTCATATATCTATGTTACTGTACGCCGTCTATTTGGCCTTTCGAGCACGGCGCTTCAAAGCGGATCTCGCAATCGTTGATTCCGGTACAACTCACTACTTCGCGTTAACAGTGTTCTGGCTTCTAGGTGTTCCGGTAGCAGTCAATTTACATAATGTGCTTTGGCCGAACGGTTTCCCGCCGGTCCGAAAAATGAATCGCCTTATATTGTGGCTCAACTCGATGTTCTTTCGCCATATCGCGATCGGAGCCGTCGGTGTTTCGCCCGAATGCGAAAGGCAAGTCAAAGCGGTTGCACATTATCCTATCACCTTTCATCAATATCGCTGCCAGTTTTTGAGCGATGGCTTTCGGTCCGCGCTGCCGTATCGAGGTGGCGACTTCCGCGTTGCGTTTGTCGGAAGAGCAGAGGTGAATAAGGGGTTGCTTGATTTGGTCGACATCGCGGATCAACTCCGTTCGGCCTCTAAGGTTAAAGTCATTTTCGATATTTGCGGAGACGGCGCTGCGCTTGCCGAGCTTAAGAGTAGGATCGACAAGTATAATCTCAGGGATCGTATGATTGTGCATGGGCGCCTGGTAAGATCCGATCTGCTTGAGGTCTATGCGAACGTACATGCGGTTATCGTTCCGACGCGCAGTACTTTTGGTGAGGGGATGCCGCAAACGTGCGCGGAAGCCGTGCTGTCATGTCTGCCGGTTATCACCAATCCGGTCACGAATGCGTATGATGTCATCGGTCCGGCCTGTGCCAGGGCCGAAACTAACGATATCGGCAGTTATGTACGGGCTATACTCTCGCTAATCGAACACCCGGGGAGTTACGATCAGCTGCGATCCAAATGCGAAAGTCTTTCCAAACAGTTTCTTGACATGGACCAAGGATACGCAGCGGCGGTGGGACGTTTGCTTCACGAGATTTGTGGCGACTCTGGTTGCTTCAGTGTTGGCCCGAGATTGCACCCTTAATACCACGCTTCAGTTTGTTCATTAGCGCATCTACCTTCCTTTTTGCGGTCTCCGCCGGCATCAGCACAGCGCTTTTCAGCTTCTCATCGGGTCGTGCCTTGAAGATAGTGCTGTGACTAATGCCTGTCCAATGGGCCGGCGGTTCCCTAGTATAGTAGTAAGTTGCGAACGATTTTCTTGGAAATGGCGCATCAGGAGAGATTGGTACGACGCCATGGTAACTAATCTCGCTTGTTTCGAAAATAACGCAGCGATTGAAGACTGGAGAAAATGTTGCCTCGCAGTATTTTACCTCTTTGTCCCATAGCTGGAATTGTCCTCCCCAGCTATCTTCCCAGGGGGAGTTCAGATAGACCAAAAGATTCAAGCGGCGATGCAGCTTCCGCTCTTCGATAAAATTGAAATCGATATGCACATCTAACCGACCTCCCGGGCCAGTGACGTGAATGCCGCCCCCGACAAGCTGGTCGTCGGCGAGTAATTTCGGGATATTGGTTATATACGATAGGTCGTTCAGAAAGCTTTCCGAGGCAAGAAGGGCGTTCAACTCTGCGATCGGTGCAGCATACTTCGATGCATCTGAGATCTGGATTTTCTTGCGTTCGTTGACGGTCGAAAAGGTTCTGCCTTGATTTAGCGCTACGTCGAATGAGGGGTAGGCGGCTGCTATCGCCTGGGCTTTCGCGGGATCGATGAAATTGTCGATTTTCACATAAGGAAATGGTTTCGCGGTAGTGAATTCTGACCTGAGCTTTTCGCGGTCCAGTGGCTGTAACATAACGAACTCCCTAAAAAAGAAATCGCGATCTCATAAATTCTGCGTGCTCTGTGATGGTCAGCTGTTGTCGCGCGGGTACTGTCTGGCGAGCTGGATGATCCAGGACATGGCAAGCATACATCGTTGCATACCAACCGGTAGCCGTGATCGGACGATGTCCTGGCAGACTCCTGTCGCGACCGATCTTTCGGAACACGTTCTCAGCATTGAACTCTGAAATTGCCGCTAGTTCGCCTGACCATTTATTTGCAAAGAAAAAACTGACATCGTCGAAATACATGCTTACAGCGGGCGTATACTTCTCGGCTGACGAGGTGAGACAGCCGAGAGCCGCCTTTGCTGCGGAATAGATGTCGACGTCAACGGAGATGAATCCGATTGGACAAGATGGATCAACGGCGGCGGTGAAGGGCTCAATGGTATCGGCGATATCGCCCCAAATGATTTCGGCTCTTCCGCCGAGTTTTTTGTGCAATGCTGCGCGATCCTCCACGGCGAAGTCGCCAGGATTCCAAATTTCGGGGTGATCCTTGTAGCCTTGAACAGATGGCAACCCCGCACCGGTATCAAAGCCAACAACTCGAATTTGGACGCCGGTCTCTTGTGTTATGAGCTCGCTAAGATCAGCCATATTGAGCAATCCGGCGCCGCTAGCTACCCCAAACTCGATAGCAGTGACGGAAGTCTTACCGAAGTATTTCGCGCAATCCGCCGCGCGCAACATTCCGTACAGATAGTTTGGACGATTGATAAGCCCGTATTGCTCTCTTGTCCGGAAATCGCCATTGCGGGACACCCAGGACGCCTCTCCAAGAAACTGCTTCCAAATCCATACGATTGGCACGCCGTCGACCGGACAGA
>Ga0206997_10084_pt1 | contig 27503 bp, 25 predicted proteins | sample Alteio_BWMinCont_3_FD_153478 | JGI IMG/M metagenome (GOLD analysis project Ga0206997, IMG submission 153478) | Enriched cells from forest soil in Barre Woods Harvard Forest LTER site, Petersham, Massachusetts, United States -... | ecosystem: Environmental > Terrestrial > Soil > Temperate forest >...
AAAAAGGCATGAACACTCATTTTCAGCCCTTTGAACCTGGAAAACACCCTCGACTCAAAATCGAGATTCAATTTGACAAATATATTATTTTTGATAAAATTATAAAACTCAGGTTTAAATTGCAATCAATTGAGCTTATGGGTCAATAACCCCGGATTTGATAAATTCCCTCGTAGGGAAAATAAACCAATTCAAAGCAAAAGAGGAACACACATGCAACGACTATTACTATTCATAACCATTGCCACCCTCAGCTATCAAATTACTCGCCCTGCTGCAATGGAGCGAATAGACTCCAACAAACGAGTCAAAACTGAACAACAGGCTCATGCTCAACCTGCATTTGCCGGGTATGAATCGCAAGCAGAACTTGGGCCCGCCGTCGTTAAAACTTCCTCCTACGCCAAGACCTTTACCCACAACGAAGCATCGTTGCGGGACCCAGCTTCGGCGGACGGGATGGCGGCGACAGCCCGGCGAAGCCCTAGCGAAGCCTGGGACAGGGAAAAAAAATCTGCTGCGTCGGTAGTAGCGGTAGTGAACAAGGCAAAAAAAGCTGACTTTACATCTCGAGATCCGTTATTGCCACAAGATTTGCCCGGCGAGCTACATGAACTTATCAGAGCATATTGCCGTAATAATTATGATTTCATTCCCATCGTATATCTTGCACCAGTAGCATTGGAAACTCTTGCGTTAAATAAAGATGATATCGAAGCACAACTAAAAAATTCAATGGTCAAACAAGATAATACGCGACAACTTCGTCGCTATTGTTATGGAGGAGATAATACTAGCCGCACTACAGTATTTAATAATCAAATGGTTTTAAAGGGGAGCCTTGGAGAATTAAATATTCCTGGTCCTCTTACATTAGAGCAATCAAATCAAGAGCCAATAACATTACCGATGAATTGCACTGAACAAATATCATCAGTTGCAATGCATCCTCTACATGACATTATTCTTTTCGGTTCAGGAGAAGGTTGTGGTATATCTATAACAACCAAGACCGGATTGCCTATTTGTGGCTTGCCACATGGTGCCATTATTGCAGTAACCATACTTGATGCCGGATCAATTATTGCCCAACAACAAGATCAAAAAATCGTGGTGTGGCAACAAAACTCACAACCACTTCACAATTTTACTTTAGAAAAATTAGAAAGTTTAAAACAACTACTCGAAACCATACAACGACAAAGCACTACCTGTATATTCAGCAAAGAACAACGACCTGACTACATAAAACGGGGTAATTATCTTAGGGTACGTATAATTACGCCGCTACAAATGCAATTCTTTAAAAATCTGCCTGAAGCGTTACAAGAAAAAATCTGTCGATTTTTTGAATGCGATATCGTGACAGAAGAAGAATCTAAACAAATGATAGATGCAGCGGACCGACTGATCAACCAATAATTACTCAATAGTCCCTCAAAAAGGGGGAAGAGAAGAATAACCGACTCTTAAGAACGAAGGAATATCGATGCAACGTTTATTATTTATAACTCTCGCCATTTTCAGTTATCAAACTGCGCAGGCGGCGTGCGCGCTCAAATCGGAATTAGAGCAGAAGGGATCTACTGCGGCCCTACTTCGCCGAGGCTACGAATGGCAGGCAAAAGAACAACAAACATCTCAAGGGAAAAAAGGTATTTCTCTTTGCGCCGATGATGAGGTATTCAAACCATACTTTCCAAAAGCAATTCAAGGTATCATTCGGGCATACGCGCTCAATCCATTAGATTTCGTAACAGTTTTATATCGACAGCAGATAGTAAAAATGGAAAATGATGCCAACATTCGCGATGATTTAGCGATACAACCTGATGGAACTATCATATTACATGCGGGGCATTTAGGTGACATACACGCTTATGATAGCACTGGCCGCAAATTAAATTCTCGACAAAGTCATAGCCTAGAGCGGGCACCAAGATATAATTGTGTAATACAAACAAATGGAACTGTTGTTGAGCAACACGCTGTTGATCTCATTACCGTTTGGCGTTATCAACAGGGTGCATGGAAGCTTATAAGTAATCTTCAGCTAAAAGAAAGAACTTGCTTATCCAGCTCCGATGGGGCAGGGATCTTTCTTACACATAACTTCCTGAATGACGATTACCGCTTATGGAACGAAGATGATTGTTCGCTTGTTGCGCAGTACCGAGGAATCGGTGTTTTATTTTTGGTAGTGGGCGATGGTATTGTTATTCAAGGGATACATCAACATGGGCCGATTTATTCTTATGTCGTAAACAATCGCGATAAATCGATTCGTTCACAAGGTTTAGATACTCATGATAAAATTATTGCTCTGGCAGTTGGGTCTCAGGGTAGCTTTCTAACATCAAGTTGCCAACCACATGTCGGATCTGTTGCATATATAAGAAAATCTAATTTTATGTTAAGTCGCGAATTAAAAGGACACTCAGCCGGAGTCGTTTGCGGAACAATTTGCCCCGACGAAACAATTCTTACTGGATCGGAAGATCAAACTATTCGCATTTGGAACAATGACGGATCAATGAGATCAGTACTGCGCCATCAAATGCCAGTTCGTAGGCTTGCAGAAAATAATGGCATGATTGTAACTGGGTTTAATAGCAATCTTTGTATTTCACATGCTGATACACGACTCACAGAACTCCTTGGGCAATTTTCATTTGCTCAACAACAAGAAATCAAAGAACTCATTCAAGCCCTTGAAGAAATGTACTGGATGAAACATAACTCAATAGTCATCACACCAGAAGTCGATGCAAAGCGTCAAGCCGAAGCTATTGCCAACATTGAACTCGTTCTTTTTGGTAAACATGCCGAATTGTTTGCCGCGCTGCCAAGAGCAATCCAAGAAAACATCATGCAAAATATGAGATGCAAAATTAGTATAGAACAATCCAATAGCAAACAAACCAAACAAGCAGACAATTCAAAGGAATCAAAATCATGAAACGACTACTAATTTTCATAGCCCTCACCACTCTCAGTTATCAAACTGCACGTGGGGCGTGTGCGCTCAAAACAGAATTAAAGCAGAAGGGGACTTCAGCTGAATGGCAACAAGAAAAAGAAAAAGTTGCGGAGCAAAAGCAAGAAAACTCCAAAGCGGCTTATCTTACAAAAGATCCCGCATTGCCACAGGAATTCCCTAGAGAATTACACCATTTAATAAAGCAGTATTATGTTGACCCCACGGATTATTTTTATGCGGTGTATGAAGAAATAATCGACGACAAACTTTTATTTGATTTCGGCAGCCCAGAGTACATTGCGAATGCTGCAAAATTAAGCGGACAGCCCAGTCATATAAAATCTCAAGAAATTGAGTGTGGATCAAAATACTCCACACCAACACGTCATAATACAGGAACAATCATCTGTAACAATGGTATTACCTTAAAAATTGCTGACGGCATTGTTAAAGTAATCAATCCAGATAAATCAATTTTTACTTCCATTAACGATGATGATCTCGAGTATCATTATCTCTATTGTCCTGGCAGCATAACTATTCATAACGATAGAGTTTATATCGGATTCAGAGCTGGGATTATCAAAATCTGGAAAAAAATTGCAAGCGATGAACTTGCACAACTTCAAGCAGTTAGCAGGTTTAATCATTATGCTGGATTTCAAGCCATTATTGTTAATGAAAATCAGTCATCAATAGTCACAGAAAGTTGTCGTGGTCGTACCATTACATTACAACAAAATGCTCGATTGCTGCAAGCATTACAACAATTGCCATTAACAGTGCTAGAAGCACTGCGCACACAACTACAAGCGACTGCAAAATTGCAATCTATGCCTGGCGGCAACTCGTTTATGCAATGTGTTCTTGATGCTTTTGATACATATCATCCTGATTTCATGGCGCTTCCCGAAAATCTAAAGCTTAATATTTTCATTATGCTGGATTGCAAAACTCCACAACTACGAGAATTAACTCAACATCTTGAAGAAATGTATCGCATGAAACATGACTCAATTGTAATAACAGTGGATGTTGATGCAAAGCGTCAAGCAGAAGCTATTGCAAGCATCGAACTCGTTCTTTTTGGCAAACATGCCGCATTGTTCATCGCACTACCAAAAACAGTCCAAGACATGCTCATGAGAAACATGAAGTGCAAGATCGGCGTAAAACAACCTACCAATTCCCAAACAACCAATTCAAAGTAAAAAGGAATACAGATGCAACGACTATTATTATTCATAACTCTTACCATTTTCAGTTATCAAACTACTCAAGCAGCCCGCGCGCTCAAATCAGAATTTGAGCAGAAGGGACTTGATGCAACAGTAGCGACGTTACAAAAAGCCAAGGAACAACAATCGTCTCAAGGGAAAAAAGGTATTTCTCTTTGCGCCGATGATGAGGTATTCCAACCATATTTCCCTAAAGCAATTCAAGGCATCATTCGGGCATACACAATGAATCCTTTAGATTTTGTAACAGCTTTGTATCGACAACTGATAGTGAAAATAGAAAAATGTAATAAATTTGTGAGTTTAGCAATACAACCTGATGGAACCATTATCACACGCATAAACTCCTTGTTGGATAATGGCGATATATGCGCTTTAGATAACAATGGTCGTAAATTAAGCGCTTTTCCTAATCGAGATCAGTTTCCGCATAATAATACTGTAGTGCAAAAAAATGGAACGATTGTTGAAATGCATGACGATCTTGTAACTGTTTATCGCTATAATCAAGGTGAATGGAAAACAATAAGTTCTCTCAAGTTAAACGAGCACCATTATTTAGGATATAGTCACGCACCTGGAATATTCCGTACAAGGGATACAAAGAACGAGACTTTTTGTTTATGGAACGAACATGATTGTTCAAGAATCGTACAATATCCAAATTCAATAATGGGTGGAGGTGTATTTGTTGTGGTTGGCAATGGAGCCACTTTTGATGCACAATCCACCAATGTATTCACTCGCGAAGGATTACGATCCTATAAATGCACCGTCTATAATCCTGATCGTTCAATTCGTATTCAATTTGAAGATAGTCATCTTGAGAAAATCATGCCTATTGCAATGGGACCCGATGGCAATTTTTTAATAGCTTCGGTGGGATCCCCTGCTGCCTATATAAGAAGATCTAATTTTATGTTAAGCCACATATTAGAGGGTCATTCAAAAGGTATAGAGTGTGGGATGATTTGTCCCGAAGGAACAATGCTGACGGGATCATACGATGATACTATTCGAATTTGGGATAACAATGGATCGTTGCGATCAGTATTACGTTATCAAGAGACTCCGCATGTGCTTGCAGAACATAATGGTACTATTGTAACAGGGGGCAATAGTGACAATCTTTATATCTCTCGCGCGGATACACGACTCACAGAACTCCTTGGGCAATTTTCATTTGCTCAGCAGCAAGAAATCAAAGAACTCATTCAAGCCCTTGAAGAAATGTACTGGATGAAACATAACTCAATAGTCGTTACACCAGCATTCGATGCAAAGCATCAAGCCGAAGCTATTGCCAATATTGAACTTGTTCTTTTTGGTAAACATGCCGAATTGTTCGCCATGCTGCCAAGGGCAATCCAAGAAAACATCATGCAAAACATGAGATGCAAATTCAGTGTAGAACAATCTAATAACAAACAAACCAAACAAGCAGACAATTCAAAGGAATCAAAATCATGAAACGACTACTAATTTTCATAGCCCTCACCACTCTCAGTTACCAAACTGCGCAGGCAGCATGTGCCCTCAAATCAGAGTTTGAAAATAAAAATTCTGCCGCTGCTGACAAAGCTAAAGAAGCAATGAGCAAAGAAGTAAGAGTTCCTATGCTACGCGCAACGGACAAAGCACTTGCAGAATACTTTGTACCAGAAATTCAAAGCATTATCCGAGCATATGCCCTTAATCCTTTAGATTTTGTAACAGTTCTGTATCGACAGCAATCGATAAAAATGGAAGAAGCTGCTATCAATGAATTAGGAATACAACCTGATGGAACCATTATCATTCAAGTAATTCCTCGGGGTGATATTCGAGTTCATGATAGTACTGGGCGCAAATTAACTGTTAAGCAAATTCCCCACCGACATAGAAATGATGTTTCCGTGGTACAAAAAAATGGAACCATTATTGAAAAATATGGCAATACAATTACTGTTTATCGCTATCAGCAAGGCCAATGGGTAGTGATAAGTACTATGGCAGTAAGCGAAGATGACCAGCTATCGAGCTGTGATGCTCCCGGAATTTTTCAGACACATAACTATGAACACAATACTCATTGCTTATGGAATGAACATGATTGTTCACCTATTGCACAATATCCTCCGCGAGCCGGCGGCACTTTTGTGGTAGTTGGAGATGGCGTTGTTATCCGCGCAGAACACGCTGGACCAGGTAGAAAAACACTTGAAGGTGAGCCTATTTATAATTATGTTGTACATAATCGTGATAAATCAATTCGCGCAATGGGTGAAGATACCTTTGATAAAGTTTGTCCTGTCGCAATGGGCCCGAATGGTAACTTTGTAACATGTCACCGAGGACCATTCGATCCAGAAGCTTATGTGAGAACGTCTAACTTTGAATTGCGTCACACATTAAAAGGACATTCACAAGGAGTAGCCTGCGGAACAGTTTGCCCCGAAGGAACAATGCTGACAGGATCTGAAGACCAAACAGTACGCATTTGGAACAATGATGGATCAATGCGATCAGTATTGCGCTATGGAATTCCAGTTCGCGAATTGGCAGAATGTAATGGCACCATTGTAACCTCATATGGCCGTAATCTTAGTATCTCTAATCCCGATTCCCGACTCACAGAACTCCTTGGGCAATTCTCATTTGCTCAATTACAAGAAATTAAGTGGTTGATTCAAATTCTTGAAGAAATGTACTGGATGAAACATAGTTCAATTGTTAAGCGCAATACGCTACAGTATGCAAACGACATTGCAAGCATAGAGCTTGTTCTTTTCGGCAAACCTGCTGAAATCTTCAAACGGCTACCTGCCGCAATACAAGAAAACATCATGCAAAACATGAGATGTAAGATCAGTATAGAACAGTCTAATAGCACACAAACAAACAATTCAAATTCATAAGGAATCATTATCATGCAACGACTATTATTATTCATAACCCTCACCACCCTCATCTACCAAACTGCACGTGGGGCGTGTGCGCTCAAAACAGAATTCGAGCAGAAGGGACTTGCTGCAACAGTAGCGACGTTACAAAAAGCCAAGGAACAACGATCGTCTCAAGAAAAGAAAGCCGGGTATATAGTTTTAGATCCGCTATTGCCACAAGATCTGCCTGGAGAAATACATGAATTAATAAGAGCGTACTGTCGTGAATACATCGATTATCTACAAATTGCTTACCAACCGATAGATCAGGGTATTTTAAAATTAAGCGCAGAGGAACTGACATCTCGTTTAGAAAAATCACATCTCATTTCACATCATTCAGAGTCTTCTACTGATTTTTTTGCAAGAAAACGCACAACACAATGTATTAGAAAGTACGCTAACGATATAATTTTAAAAGAAAACGATGGAAAATTTACTCTGGAAAATCCAGCACCCAAGCAAACCATAGAATTATCTGAAACATTTTTCCCTACATGCCCTACAGCAATAACCAATGGACCATGTGATACCGTGATCTTCTGTTCTTGTGACATCATACAAATTCGAAACAATAAAGGGCTGGTATTGGCTGAACTTAGAATAAGAGCCCCAAGTGGTAATGTTACTTCCGTTTTTACACTAGACGATGGCTCATTTGTTATAGAAGTAGTAGATGTTAAAGATATAATGAAAAGGATTGTTTACGTTTGGCAGCCTAATATTAGTTGCTTGCATAATATGTCATTACAACAATTATATGATTTAAAATTGCTGCTCAACTATATTCAAAAATGTCATAGTACATCGTATATTTATAACAACGAAGAAAGAAACTTGCGAAAGGTTGTCACATTAAATCCTATGTATTTTAAAATATATTTCGAACTTTCAGAAGAACTTCAAGATAAAATTAGCAATTGGTTTAACATAGTTGTAGAGCGAGAAGAAACGCTTGCCACCCAAGAAACTGCATTGCCGCGCAAACCTTCAATTTGCGACAGCTGCTGTATTCAGTAACATCACTAATGACAAACATCCCTCACTTGCATCGAAACAGCGTGAGGGATTTCTTCTTTATGAAGATACCAAGGTTAAAATATTTGCTTGTCATTTCCTCAAAAGCAGCTATCTTATTGATCAATTGAACTGATCGGCGCATATTCATATTCTAAGCAAGGACACCATCATGGTACTCCTCACATTCGCAACATTTCAAATCCGTACCTGCGGGTATATTATTCAAGCGCAGTCCATTTTGACTGCCCAGAATTAATTATCCTGCTCTCAAAGCAATTAATATTTCATTATTTTTATTAAACTTGATCTCACCACGTTGTTTTTAACTTTTAAGAACATCATGGTAATAACTTTGAAATTTTTATGGTACGTAAAAAGATAATGCCCGAAATGGTATTAGCCGTTGATGAACGGCATAGACTCGCAAATGTTTTTATACTTCTGATCACGATAGATAGACGCCTCAGCAAAGAACGTCCATGATGAGCTCAATTACAAAGATTTTAAGCTGGTCATAACAAAACTCACCGCAACATTGGCCACCATGGGCGTTATTGTTGCCCATGATACTTTGGCCACTGCAGCCGTTACCGCCATTCATTACTCAAAAAACATTCCGCTGACTGACGGCTCAACGCCATATCATTACATCAACAAGATCCGGGAAGCTGCTGTTAAATTTTCGCTGAATACTAATCAAACTGATTATCGTAATGAAGGCCATAGTTATAAGTGGCATTGCAACTCGTACGAGATAGCCTTTTATGACAAAATTAAGGATCTTGAAAAAGCCCAACAAAGTAGCAAGCGAGCGGTGGAAAAGGATAGCGAGGTGCAGCAACATCTTTTTGAAGTGTTTGAAAAGCGGAACAAGTTAGAGTTTTTGCGCATGGAAGTGCGCCTTAATAAACGAGCAAAGATTAAGCAGTTGTTTAATGCACTCAATCTTACCGTCGATCTTATCTTTCAGAAGCTCTTTAAACCGGCTATCGCTAAAAAAATATTGCCGCACTATCTTGATGAACTTGAAAACAAACGACCTGCACTGATCGATTACACGGCGAAAAATGATAAGGCGCTGTTGGCTGAATTGATTATCAATAATCCCACGGTAAGTGCCAACAAAATCTTTCAACTTTTTGGGTTTAAGAAAGCACTGGAAATGGTTACTCTGCGTGAACTGCGCAGTATGCTTTCGCAACACAATCAAAGAAGTTGGTATCGGCTGATGGCTGATGTAAAAGGTATCAAGCTGCCGACAGCAATCAGCCCCTTTGATGGTATACGCAAACAGCTTATAGCATTTAAGCCGCTCAAGTTAAAGAGAATCGTTCTGTGACGTGGTATAAAGTACCATAGCTTTAAAAATATCTTTTTAAAAGCAACGCTCATGCTCTGAGCGAAAGAAACCCTTTGATGCTTCAATAAGGCTATGGCACAATGCATTGTCGCGATACTGAGCAAAAGAGTAATCTACTCCAAATAAGACAGTAAATTATTTAATTTATTTTAAAACTATTGCATTTACATCATATAATTAATTATAATTACAAATATAGTAATTATTAAAATGACAAAAACCCTTCCACAGATAAGGAAATCTCATGATCAAAAAACTATCAACGCTTGCTTTTGTTATCTTTGCTAGCAATGCATGCATAACCCAATTGAAGGCAAGTCAGTATGATCAAAAGGCAAAGGTTTGGTTTGATCAATATGTCAAACCTGATATTGCCAAACCAATCGCTCAGTATTTGTATTATTCAATAAAAACCAATAAGGCAATGCAAGAAAAACACACACCTGACCAATCGACGAGGGAGTTGGCGGGACAGGTGAGAGGTGAAAATATGGCAAATCCCAATATGAAAGCAGCAATAGACCAATTACTCCAGGAAGATCCCGCATTAGTAGATGCTTATTTCGTAGCTGCTTATAATCAGATCTACAAGTATCTGAAATCAAAAAATGATCTCAAAATTGGTTCAGTAGGGGTCCACTATCCTTTTCCTCAACCCGACGCAAGCAAAGATTTTCCTGCAACAATATAATGCGGCCAATCGTACAAGTTAGATCGTAAATAATAAGTTATGGTGAGGGGGTGCAAAATCTCCTCACTTGCCTCATAAACATAATGGCTCTTCATCCAATCACAACGGTTCCTTGTCACTTCCTCAAAACCAGCTATCTTGTCAATCAGTTGAATTGATCGACGTATTATTATTTTTCAAGGCAGGTATCGCATGGACGTGATCTTAACACTCAGAGCTTTACAGCTTCTGACAAACCCTTTGATGTTATACGTAAACAGCTCATTGCATTTAAGTCGGTCAAGCTTACGTCAGTCTATTCTCTCGACAATATATATGAATCCTTATCTGCAAAGTCATTTTCCGATCAACAGGCATGTTACTTGCTGCCGCTGCTTCTGAATTGATTTTTACCAAACGCAGCAACTCTTCTTTGGTCAATAACTCTGCGCATGGTATGTCGCTGCAATATTCTCTAATATGCTCCAACTCATGCATCTCTTGATTCATACAATTCCCTCCTAATGTAAAAAATATTGTTATATGCATAGCATAAGGCCAAATAAATTATGGAAGCAAATCGAAATCTAAAGTTGTTTGCCCTGCTGACATTCTCTCCAGAACCAACACTTTATGTGATACAATATCATGTCATGTTCAGTTTCATCTTGGTTAATCACGTGGGAGGGGAATACCATGCAAGCAATCATCATCGCGCGGGTGAGCACAGAGGAACAAAAAGAGGCTGGGCTATCACTGCCAGCGCAGGTAACAAGGCTTGAAAACTATTGCAAGAACAAAAGTTTTAATGTCATCAAAAGTTTCAGTTTTGATGAAAGCGCATACAAAGATGAAAGAACTGAATTTGATCGCATTTTTGATTTTATTATCGAACAAAAAGACAAGATCGCTATCTGCTGCGACAAAGTCGACCGCTTATCACGTAACATGTTTGATAAACGAGTTTCATTCCTGTATGAAAAGGCTCTCCGTGATGAGGTAGAATTACACTTCGTTTCTGATGGCCAAGTTATCAATAGCAAAATATCTGCTGCTGAAAAGTTCCACTTTGGTATCAGTCTTGGTCTTGCCAAATATTATTCCGATGCAATCAGCGATAATGTAAAGCGGGCATTAGAACAAAAACTGCGCCGAGGAGAGTGGCCAGCCAAAGCTCCTTATGGCTATCAAAACATCACCCAAGCTGACGGGAAAGCAGAAGTAATCGTCGATGAATATACGTCACGCATCGTACAGAAAGCTTACGAACTGTATGCCACTGGTGCATTTTCGATGGAGCTGCTCTGCAAAAAGATTAATGAAGAGCATGGGCTGAGCTGGGCAAAGGGATATATCGACCATGTGCTAAAACTCAAGTTCTATTATGGTATTATGACCTGGAATGATAAGGAATACCCTCACAAATACCCACCCATTATCAGCACAACCCTTTTCGAGAAGGTACAGCAAGTGAAATTAAGCTTTAACAAAAAACCAGCAAAATTAGCCGGCAAGCCCTATGTTTACCGTGGCCTGATTCGGTGTGCTGAATGTGGCCTTGCAATTACCCCCGAAAAGCATAAAGGGCATGTATACTACCATTGCACACAATACAATGGCAAACATAATGCCGCATGGTTACGTGAGGAAGAGATTACCAATCAACTTGAAACGGTATTCAAAAAACTACAAATACCCCAAGACGCGGTGAGCCAAATTGTTGAAACACTCAATTCAGTACATCAAGATAAGATAGAATTCCATAACCAGCACTTTGATAAGCTCACGCAAGAGCATAAGAAATTAACCAAGATGATGGATAACCTATACTTGGATAAATTAAAAGGGAGTATTACTGAGAGTGTGTATGACAAATTTTACACATCGATTAAAGATGAACTGGCCGAGACGACGGTCAAATTAAGTCAATTACAAGAAGCTGAAGATAACTATTATATCACGGCAAAGTACGTCCTGGACCTTGCTTGCCGCGCGCATGAACTTTTTAATGGTTCTGAAGTTGAGGAAAAACGGCAGCTTATCAAGCTCATACTATCGAACCTACGACTTGACGGTAAAAAGCTGGTATTTGAACCTGAAAAACCGTTTGATTCGATTCTGAATTTTAATGATAGTCAAATTTGGTGCGCCCGGTAGGACTCGAACCTACAACCTACGGAGTCGAAGTCCGGCACTCTATCCAATTGAGCTACGGGCGCATATAAATAATAAATAAGATATCATAAAATATGGATTATTGCGAAAATATTTGAAGCAAGCCGCGAAATGGGCTTAATCTGAGTTCTTCGGCTCAACGGATGCCAAGCAGGGAACATGCAAAGATCTGTATCATAAAAATATAATTTTGGAGTGCGCGAGTCAGGCGTTTGGTAAAATTTTTAAAATAAGGCCTAGCTTATAATCTCTTATCGCGAATTGGTTGTTTGTGCACCCTGAGGTTGTTTTACGCTGATTTTGCATTGCATGTTGCTCATAATGTTGTGCTGCATTTTTGGATCAAGCATTTTGAATGTTTCAGCATGTTTGCCAAAAAGAGTAAGTTCAATATTCGCGCGTGCCTCATCCCATTGGTTGCGTTGCTGATAGAAATTACGAATCGTTCGAATTGGTAATATTGAATCATATTCCATCCAATACATCTCTCCAAGAACTCGTATAAGCTCCATGATTTCTTGTTGTTGAGCAAATGAGTATTTTTCAAAGAATGTTGTTAATTGTGCATCAGGCCGACAGATACAAAGTTCGTCATCATAATCACCGCGACATTGTAAACCATTATGAAGCGATATAATGGTATCATGATATTCTGTTATTTTGTGAATAGGTTTTTTGTAGCGTAGCATGGATACCATGTTTCCAGCGCTATATGCCCGAACTGTGTTATCACCATATCCGATGAGCACGGTTTCATCAGAGCAGATGGCACTTCCTTCTATTCTATTATGATCGCCATATACTTTTACTTCTAAAGTATCTTTTAATGCAAAATCAGGTGTTCGCGCATATGCGGTTGAATCAAAATAGTGTAGTAAAAAAGTTCCCTGAGGGCTTATAGCGCGGGGATATAGTTTACTGAGGTCTGGATCTCGAGTTTCTGCAAGCAGCGATCCATTGCGGTTATACAGTTGACAACGATAATGATGGTCTTTTGGATCAGCGTCCTGGTAGTCCAGCTTAACCGTTATACCATTTTTAGTGACTATAAATCGATCTTGACCTGTTGAATGCCGTTTTCTATCTTCTAAATATAGTGCTACTAATCGACCATCATTTGTGTTGAATACATAATGATTTTTTCCATCGCATAAGGCAAGCAGATCAGGAGCGTGGCATTCAGCTAAACCGAGATCTGCTGGATATGATAAATTCTTAACGTTTTCCCATTTTTTTCCAGAATATCGATAAAAGTCTATTGAAGTATCAGAACCATAAGTGCTTCTTTTGATAACGGTTCCGTCGGGTCGTAGCTGGTAGGAGGATTGCATGGTGATACGATTTGTACCATTGTCTGGAAAATTGTTTATACATTCGCCATGATCAAAAACGAGAATATTAACTCTGTTGTTATCTGAGTTTACGATAATAACGTCATCAGATTGTACTCCTAAGGCATAATAGGGTGTGTCTCGATCTGGATCTGGAATCGGGATTCTTGTTACCGGCTGATATAAGCAAGGTGCAAAATGGAGGGGATTAAGGGCATACGCGCGAATAATGCTATGGAGAACTGCCGGGAAGTAGGCTTGCAGTATTTCATCTACAGATTTATTGTTTTTTACTGCCTGTTCTTGTGATTTCTGAAGCGCTTCTCCTGCTGCCTGCCCTTCATACCCTGCAAACGCAGGTTGAGCATGAGCCTGTTGTTCAAGTTTGACTCGTTTGTTGGAGTCTATTAATTGCATTGCTGCCGCTTGAGTAATTTGATAACTGAGAGCAGTAAGGGTTATGCATAATAGTCGTTTCATCTATTTCCTTTCTTTCGTCTTTAAACGTTCTTACATGGTAGATAATCCCGGAGTTTGAGTACAAACCTGAGTTTTATCAGTATATCACATAAAAAATATTTGTCAGATTGGATTAATAATTCTTGTTTATTAAGATATGTTTCAGGTTCAAATTGGCTAAATGTGGGGTGAAAAATATCAAAAATTTATATTCCATGCCGCCCAGACGGTAATAATATATTTATTACCGAATGTTTTTGGACGATGGTCAAAGCCATATGCTATATTAAAAAGCAGACGATTTGAGATGTTCTTTATGAAAAATTTATATTTATAAACCGCGTAAAAACTACTTCGTACATAATTAGTTTTCTGTACAATTTCATCGAGGCTTGGTGAGATATGTGCTCCAAATTGTGATCGAGCGGTATAACCGAATTCAAGTCCATGTTTGGTCCAATTTTTTTTATAGGCTACCAGTATGTCGCCTATATTCCCAATGGTGAAAGTATGCTTTTTTCCGAGATCATCGCATGCTTTTCGTGGAACAAAATATATATAACGTGCGCCGTATACAAAAGAATTGTTTTGATGAAATGTATATGCCCCATCCAGTTGTACGCCTGTTCCAACTTGACCGTAGCCAAAATCAACGTGTTGTAAAGCGAGCGTTTTATGGGTTGGGATTCCAAATAAACCAGAAAGGGTGACGATGTTATGATCATTTATTTTTGCGTTGCGGCCGATAGTAAAAAGAATATCATCGGTCTGTGCACCAGAAAAGGTAGTGGTATGGTGATCATTTTCTCGTATATGTGATGCTGCAAAATCAGTTCTGAAGTAGTATGGTTTAAAATTATAAATATAGCTAGCAAGGCCGCCTGCAAAATTTTGAGAGATTCCTGGGGTATATTTTTTTTGATATACGTCAAAAGCAAGTCCACTGAGCATATGATTTTGAGTAGTATTTTCGGTGATGGGTTGTTTGGTGATTTGCGCAATGCGAAAGTTATACACGATCGAAATGCTCAACAGGTTTGTATTTGGCAGTAACATGTTTGCCAATACATAGATAAATACGATAGTATATTTCATGAACTTTTTATCCCCGTCTTTCTCTTGTTTCTTCTGTGATGATATCACATTTAAAAAAACGACGTATTTTTTCTTGTCATGATGATATCTATTATTGAATACAGCAGCAGTTGCAACTTGAAGCTTCGCTCGATAGTTCAGATCTTTGAGGGACCGGTATGTTTTCTGCTATTACATTTTTAAAGTTAAACCAATTTCTAATTTTATCTTGCAGTTCTTTGGAGAGTGCGCGATATTTTTCTAAATATTTTGGATGTAACGTTGGAAGCGAATTATGACACGGATCATTTTTGAGCATGGGATGCTTTTGTAAATACTGTAGAAGTTGTTGAAGATCATGAAGTTGCTGAAATGACATATTATCAAGGCAATCGATGTTTGGTCGCCAGGCGTAAAATGTCTCCGTTCGTTTATTGTGTACGGAGGAAGTTTTTATGATAATTGAACCGTCATCGAGCGCAGTTATCTGTCTTAGATCTTGGTATGGATCTTGTATTGTTAATTCTGTTAATATCATTAATCGGTTATTACGAATCTGTATAATATTCGGTTTTATAAATCCCATGATAATAGTATCATGTGGTCCGCTACATACCGCATCGGGCATTATAAAACAATCATCAAATAAGTTTATTTGTTTGTTTTTGGGGTGGTTTTTTAGAGTAATATTACCGTTGACGTCGCGTAAGATTATTCCATTGTGATATTGTCTTTCACATTTATATATAGGTTCATTGTGTGAGCAAAAATCTGAAAAATTAGGTGACTGTCGTAACCGATTTTTTAAATCATCGGCATCTAATTTTAAGCAACTAGTATCTACTAATTGATATGCAACTTGAGGATAATCTATATATTCGCGACAATACGCTCGTATGAGCTCATGTAACTCACCGGGCAAACATGGCGGTAATAATGGATCTTTTTCTCGATACGGAGCTTTTGCTTTGGTGCTCGGCATAACTTGAAGAACGGTAGATTGTTGCGCAGCACAAGCACTGTATGCAGTTTGGTAGCTGACGGTGGCCAGAGCTATAAATAATAATCGTTTCATGATTTTGATTCCTTGATATAATATATGAGACATGCCTGTTTTAATTTTAATCTGGGTTTTATAATCTTATCATGGTTTATATATTTGTCAAATTGATTTTTTAATTGGGCGATCCAGGTTGATTTTTTGTAATTTACTTCTATTTGAATCAATATAAATCCTTGTGAATTGGTAATTTTTATTAATAATTAATAGATCTCTTCCGAAGCTATAATTTTTTCCGTTCGCCCTGAGTAAGCGCAGCGCATCGAATTTCCGGGTCCCATGCCACTGCATGGGTGGAAATGGGTCCGAACGGCCATTCGTATGGATTTAACCCATACTATAGCTTCGCTACCGTATGGGGCCCCTGGTCCTGAGCAAGCGTAGCGCGTCGAAGGGTCACCACGAACGGCCTAGGCCAAGTTTCGGAAGAGGTCTAATGATTGTTGAAGATGTCGACGATGCTTTGTTACCATGAGAATAATTGATTAAGGATAATTTTGAATTATTTTGCGTGAAGGCTGTCATGAGAAATTTTAAGTTATTATGGTTGGGCGGTATGGCTATGATAGCTTTGTTGATTATCTGGGGAAGGATATGTTTTATAGCAACCACGCAGCAGTTGTTTGATATTGGTATGCGAGCATATATATATGCGTATCCATTGGTGTTGATGGATATCACACAAAGGGTTATGACGCATGAAGGTAAGTATGCCAATAGATTTATTCATGTTACTGAGTTCCCGACTGATGCGTTCAAAACTATTGTTCGTCCTAATGTTGATACGCTGTATTCATTTGCGTGGCTTGATTTGAGAAAAGAGCCAGTTATTATCTCGGTTCCCGATACGCATGACCGTTATTATCTTATCGAATGTATGGATGCATGGACAAATGTATTTGCTTCTCTGGGTAAAAGAACAACAGGAACTGCTGCACAACAATGGGTTATGGTTGGTCCTGATTGGCAGGGAGAAATACCAAAAAATATGCGTACTATACGGGCACCGACGAATATGGTTTTACTGTTAGCGCGAACACAAACGTATGGTAAGCAAGATTATGAGCATGTGCGAGCCATTCAATCGGGGTATGAAATTATTCCGGTGATACACGGTAATGCTGCAAATGACGCAGTTGATGCAATTTTATCTGCTATTAAAAAAGAAGCTCAGCGTGACGTGTTACATCGCACAGAAGCTGCAGTTGATGTGCAAAAATCTCCGGTGGATCAGGTTGCAGCAATGGATGCGTTAACATTTTATACAACATTTATTAAAGCGCTTGAGCAGAACAGGCCCGCAAAAATTGATGCGGCCATGGTCGATGAGTTGCAAAAGATAGATATAGTTCCTGGTAAGGCATTTAATCCATCACAAGATCTTGGAGCGATTTTACAAAGTTCTATGAAGATTGCCATACGAAAAATAGCTGCGCAAAAATATAAGATGCCGCGTATCAATGGGTGGGGATATATGCTCAATATTGGAACCTATGGAACCGATTATTTGACGCGGGCTTTAGTTGCAAACATTGGCATTGGCGCAAATTTGCCAGAAGATGCCGTGTATCCAACGGCTTTTGTTGATGCTCAAAATCGCCCCTTATTGGGGACTCATGCCTATCGAATTCATTTCACTCGCGAGCAGATACCACCAGTTAATGCATTCTGGTCGATTACGTTATATGACTCGCACAGTTTTTTGGTTAACAATCCGTTGCAGAGATTTTCATTAAATAATAACGATCCATTACAATTCAATCAAGATGGTTCACTTGATATATATATTCAACATCGATCGCCGGGAAAAGATAAAGAAAATAACTGGCTGCCGGCACCAGAAGGGGCATTTAATTTGACGATGCGATTATATTGGCCACAGCAATCGGTTTTGAATGGAACGTGGCAACCACCAGCAATTGAGCGGTATGAATAAAGTTTAAATATTTGCGACCAGAGAGGATGCCATGAATAGTTTGCTGTATAGTTTTGGATTATTAATTTTGTTTTTTTTTAATAAGAGCGAAGCTGCATGCGCGCAAAGTAAAGCATATGAATATGAAAAAAAGCAGATAGAGTTTGGTAAACAGTTGGAAGATATGAATTTTTTAGGAGTAATTTTACCGCCAGCAAAAATACAAATGTTGGTAAAAGAATATTATCTTGATCCGTCAGATTATGTTTTTGCCATGTATCATGTCATGAGGATGCCGGAAGCTGCTGATGGTATTCAAAGTCCTATTGCGCTGTCGCCTGATGGCAGAACAATCGTTACGGGGCATGCATCAGGTGCCATTAAAATATGGCAAGATATGGTTTGTAAGTCGGAATTACATCCAAACAGAGGCAGTATCGTTGATGTTGCAATAGGAAGTCATGGCATAATTGCTGCACGCGTTGCACAGGGGGATGCTATGATATGGAAGGGGTCGCGACCAATCTTTTTTTCTCCTGGTGCGGTACCTCCCGGACGTAATTCGATAGCGATGGCGCATGATGGCACGTTAGTGACCATTTCGAAGTGTGTTTCCGCTGATACGTGTGTGGTGAAAAAATGGAAAGATGGCCGTTTGGTAGATACGCTTACGGCGCCATACTTGCGACTTGTTCATTCATTAGCGATTAGTTCTGATGGAACGGTAGTTGCTGCAAAAAGTGGTTCATATGTATATGCGTGGGATAAATACGGTTCTGTCAGTGTATTTCGTGATGGAACGGCACCAGATGATTTTTTTAGGGGGCTTGCGGTTCATGATAATGGAGCGGTTCTTGTTGGTTCTGCGATGATGCGAAACGGTGAGGTTGCAGGATTTCTTGTTGAAAATGAAGATAGTTTAGAAAATCTTGAGCGGCGTCATACGAATAATAATATTGTAGCCATTGCTGCCGGTAAGGATACGATTATAACTGCTTCAAATGATTTTACCGCTAAAGTGTGGAAAAATCAGCGTTGTATTGCGACATTACCCATGGGGGCAACACAAATTAGTTTGTTGCATGGGTATACAAGCTGGGCTGACGAGGGTGAATTTTTATACCATAGCATTGCGGCTGGCGTTGGAGAAAATGGGACGATTTTGACTCGTAACCAATATGGTGTTGTTCGCTTATGGCAACCGTCACCTCAGTGCGTTCATGATTTATATCGTCTTTCGGTTGAACAGTTATCTGTATTACAATTATTGTGTTCTGAACTGCAAACTTTGCGCACAGAACAAGCTCATGGAGAATTAAAGCTTGCCGAAGAACATCTTCAGATGTTATTGCAATTGCCGTTGACGCAATCTTTATTGCAGAATTTAAATCAATTTTTCCGCACAGATTTTAAGCAATATCTTGATATTTTTAAGGCAAGGGTTTCGAAAGATTTTCTTAAAAACTTTGATGGGCAACCATTAATTTCCAAAGAAAAGAAATCTGATGATTGTTGCGTAATCTTGTAGATGGGGGGAAATATTTTTTGACATTTAGAAATTATGTGGTAATATTGAATATAAGAATATGTGAAACCTTTTTGTTTCAGGAGATTATATGCCGAACAAGCGTTTTGGCGTTATTGACCAAGTAAACGTTGGATTTTTCAATTCAACCAATATGACTTCATTGGTAGCTATTGCTACATCTCATCTCTTCTTTGGGCATCATTGCCATCACCACCACGGGCATCCTAGCCTGTAATTTCAATCTCGGCAATAGCCGAAAAAATCATCGTATTTATTGTATTTTTGTTTGGGAACCAGAGCGTTTTGCATTGTTCTTGGTTTGTTGCTTAAGTAATTTTTAATTTTTGGAGTTTATTATGAGTTTTGTTAAATTTATTTCTGCTGTGATTATTTTATGGATTATTGGTGTTGTGATATGCCGATTTTTTGCTCTTGATTCGACGCGGGGATTGGAAAATCAACTGATAATTGGTACTGCCAGTGGATATGCGCCATTTGTGAGTATTAATCAGCGAGGTGAGTATGAAGGGTTTGATATTGATGTTGTCAAGGAACTTGCGCAGCGGATGAATAAGGAGCTTGTGATTAAAGATTGTGGCAGTATGGTGCCCTTGATGCTTTCTTTGCAAAATGGGTCTGTGGATCTTTTGATCTGGGCGCTTGAGATTAACCAATCGCGATTGCGTGAAATGGATATGGTGCAATATCAGGGAGACGGTGTGACAACATACTCGTTGCTTTTTTGGAATAATATCCCAGCGGGTATCCAATCCTTTGATGATGTAAAAGTCAGAGCGATGAATAATAATGGTGTGGTGATCTGTTGTGAGCCTGGTTCAACGCAAGAAAAATTTTTAGATCAGTTTTCTTGTGTTGTTAAAAAACCGATGGAAAAGGTTGTCGATATGGTGCTGGATATTAAATATGGCAAATCGTATGCCGCATTGGTTGAGTCTGCGCTCATGAAAAATTTGACAGATAAAAATCCTGAATTGAAGGCGCTTGCAGTTCCCTTAAATGAGCAATGGAGATCGTATGGGAATGGTATTTGTATAAAAAAAGGAAATGCCATTTTGTTGAAACAGGTGAAAAGTGCAATTGATGGGATGAAGGCGGATGGAACATTGCGGCGCTTAGAAGATAAGTGGCAATTATCTGGAGACGACCAATGAATAGTATGGTACTTATTGAATCAGTTCCTTTGCTTATGCAAGGGATGCTGATGACATTAAAACTTTGGATTGGAGCGGCTGCCGTTGCATTAAGTTGTGGCATCATATGGGGCATATTAAGAACGGATCGAATTCGTATCGTATGCATTTCACCAATGCTTGATGCTATTACTTTTATATTACGCGGAATTCCTTTTTATGTTCAATTGCTTATAGCATATTATGTGCTGCCCGATTTGTTTCAGGTATCTATATCTCCTGAAATGGCAGGTATTATTTCATTGGGATTATGTTCTGCGGCATATGTAAGCCAGATGGTGCGTGCCGCTGTGAATGCAATTGCTGGTGAACAATGGGAAGCGGCGTGGGTGTTAGGTTTTTCTATGATACAAACAGTTTGGTATGTGATTATGCCACAAGTGTTGCGTATTGTTATTCCCATGATTGCTGGTGAACTTGATCAACTATTAAAATCTACCTCTATTATCGCAACAATTGGGGTTGTTGAATTAACTCGTGCAGGAATGAATATTGTTGCTCGTGAGATGCAGGTCGTGCCGGTATATCTGACTGTTGCGTGTGCATATTTACTTATTTCTTCGGTATTACATGGTATAAGTGTTATTGTTGAGCGGAGGTATTTGTATGATTCTTGTTAAAAATCTTTTCTTGTCGTATCAGGATAATGGGCAGCAGCGTACGGTGCTTCAGGATATTTCATTGACCTGTATGGAAGGAACAGTGACCGCTTTGATTGGCAAAAGTGGGGCAGGGAAAAGTTCGATTTTGCGTTGTTTGGCCGCGCTTGAGGTTAATTTTAGTGGCGTGGTGGAATGTAATGGTTTGAATGTAAAACCTGCCCTTCGTAGCCTGCCAAGCCGTAAGGCGTGGATAGGCGAAGTAGGGATTTTGAAAACAAAAAATCGAGCATGCGAGATAGGGTATGTTGCACAAAATTATAATTTGTTTCCGTATATGACGGTATTAGAAAATTGTACATTAGCATTACAAGTAGTATGGAAGCAAACAAAACCCATAGCATGTCAGAAAGTGCGGGAAATTTTGGAGTTTGTTGGTATGAGTGAATATGCATCGGTGTCCGTTGAAAAACTATCAGGAGGCCAAAAGCAACGCGTTGCTCTTGCGCGTGCATTATGTCTTGAGCCAAAAATATTGTTACTTGATGAGCCAACATCTGCATTAGATCCTGAAAATATACAGAAATTTATAACTTTATTGCGGCAACTCGCTGAGCATGGGATGACGATTTTATTATCAAGTCAAGATATGCGTTTTGCGAAGATAGTGTCTGACCGTATGTATTTGATTGAGCGCGGCATGGTTGTAGAATCGTGTGGACGTGAACAGTTATCTTTATCTTTAGGTGGTGCAAGTAAAATTAAGGAATTTTTGGGGGCAATGGTATAGTGTCTTTTTTAAATTTCTCATAAATTTTGTTATAATTAAGCTTATTGTTGATAGTAGTATTTGAAAGGATTTGGATGTCTGCGGCAATTCGTTTATCAGAAGGCATTATTTCCGAGGCAAAAATTGTTTCGAAGGTACTTAATAGGTCACTTGAGGGTCAGATAGAACATTGGGTAAGGATTGGTAGACTTGCTGAGGAAAATCCTGATTTAACATACGATTTAATTAAAAATGTTTTAATTGCGCGGGAAGAGGTTGAAGCTGATCAAGTTGAGCTGTATCCATCATGAAAAAATATAGAATATGATTTTTGTTAAAGCTATGATATGATTATACTAAATGTGGCATAGTTTTTTTAAATAGGTGGTATTTTGAAAAAACTTATTTGGGTAGGTTCGAGTAAAAAGGATTTGCTAAAGTTGCCGGACGCAGTTATAGACTTTATGGGAAATGGATTGCAACTTGCTCAAAATGGAAAAAAGGATAAGTGGGCTAAGCCATTAACGGGTTTTGGTGGAATTGATGTTATGGAGCTTATAGATACAGACATTTCTGGAACTTATCGCGCGGTATATACTGTACGGATGCAACATGCGATTTTTGTGTTACATGTGTTTCAAAAAAAATCTAAACATGGCATTGCAACAGCAAAACAAGATATAGATCTTATAAAAAGTAGATTGAAATTAGCAGAAGCCATTTATGAAAAGGAATTTTATGGTAAAAAAAAATAGTTGATTATGAAGTTGGTTCTGGGAACGTCTTTGCTGATTTAGGATTTCCTGATGCAGAAGAAAGGCTTGCTAAGGTTGAGCTTGCATATAAAATTAACGCGCTTATTAAGAAAAAAAAATTAACACAAGTGAGGGCGGCAGAGTTGCTTGATATCGATCAACCTAAGGTTTCCGCATTGAGCAAAGGGAAATTGGCTGGTTTTTCATTAGAACGTCTTTTCCGATTTCTTAATATTTTAGGTCAAGATATTATGATTCGGGTAATGCCTAAAATTCGATCAAATACTAAAGCTTATGTGATGGTGGTTAATCAGGATCGTGTGAGAAAATCTCGTATCAAGAAAGAAGACGTTATGCAAGATAAATTTTTATATGCAAAAAAGGCAAAATCACCAAAAAAGACTTTGACAAATAAAAGGAATGTTTAAAAAAGTTTAGATATAAATATTGTATCCCGGCATGAAAATAAGTAAATCCATTTTTTTAGTTATATTTTTTACGCTTACTCCTATCCCAACCCTCTCTTCACCTCTTGCCGTTGTTAAATCGGCTCTTTCTTCAGTATGGGATTATACCTACGATACATACACCGATACGGTGAAGCCTGTTATATCGTTAGGTTTAAAGTTATATGGCATTATGGCTACTCGGGTTATTGTACATGAAATTGGTCATGCGCTTGCTGCTAAAATAATCTATGATGCTCCATTTGATATCCATCTTGGTATTGATCATAGGCGTGGCCAGCAATCAGCTCCTCTTATACAATTGCCTGGTTTTGCTATTCATAGCTTTAATTTTTGGAAGGGCGGTTATGCCTGCTATAAAGAGCCATTGCATAAAAGTAAGTTAGATGTAATAAAAAGAGCGAGTATTATTGTAGCCGGCCCCATTGCAGGGTTGTTGGGTATGGGTATGGCAATAAACTTTTTAAAAAATAATAAAGATTTGAGGGAGCAACATTCTCTTAATAGTTATGTAAAATCATTATTTATACATGACGTACTCTATGGCTTTACGCCGGCAATGGGGCATGGCTCTGACGGGGATACGCTTTGGAAGACTATAGGGATAGATGCGGAAAAACGTACCTTTGTTGCTCGAGTTCTTTTGGCAGCAGTCGCCTTTTGGGCACATTGTCAGGTTACGCAAAGAAGATAACGCCTTTTTACTAAAAAATTCATACATTTCCCGTTCTGAACTCAAGCCTGGTCATTATCCTGTCCATCGGTGTTAAAAAATTTAACAATTTGAAAAATATATAGTTGACATAATTGCTAAATGAGATATAATCTATATTACCTTAATCTCGGTTTTGAGAAGATTTTGTAAAAAATAGTCCATTTTTATTAGAAGGGAATCCGTCTATGAATAATCAAATTAAAGCATTACTGGTAACTCTGCTTTGTGCGGGATATGTAAACGTGCAAGGTGCAGCGCTTCAATTGGATGCGAATAAAAAGCAAAAAACTGCTGAGGGAGTTCAACAAGAGCAGCCGGCGCCAGCTTTTGCAGGTTTAGAAGTATTATCTGCGGCTGTTCCGGCGCAGGGGCAACAGGCCGCGCCAGATGTATCAGGCAAGGAAATAAAAGAAAATTCGGCTGTTGCTGTAAGTAGACAAAAAGATGGGCAATTTGGCGGCGATCCATTATTGTCAATGGTGCCTGTTGCAGTTCAGCAGATTATAAAGTCATATTATTTGGATCCATTTGATTACTTTGGAATGGTATATAAAGTTAGCAAGCGAGTTAGTAGTGATAAGAATGGAAGGGATATTCAGGGATGTCATCGGATTGCTATTACGTCTGATGGTTCTTTGTTTGTAACGGCTTCGCTCGGGGACGATGCAGCGCATTTGTGGCACAATGAAGAGCACATAGCTGCATTGCGTCATACATCAAGAGTTCCTGCTGCCACTATTTCGCCTGATGGTAAAACTGTTGTAACAGGATCGTGGGATCGTACGATAAAAATATGGGATAACAAGGGGAAGCTTGAATCGACTATTGCCGTAGGAAATCCGGTTCAATCTGTTGCAATTGCACCTAATCGCTCGATTGTCGCTGTTGGTTCAGATGGCAAAGTTCGAGTTTATGTGAAAAATGAGTTGAAGCGAGAATTTTTACCACATCCTATGAGAAAGGTATCGGAAGTTGCCTTCGCTCCTGATAATTCAATCGTGTGTCTTACAAAAAATCATGGGCTTGTATGGTGCCATAACAATGATATGGAGTCAATGGTATTACCGCAAGGGCAAGATGAGCGATATTTAACATTTGCAGTAGCTCCGGATGCTACTTTAGTGACAGGATCAAATGAGGATGCCAAAGTGTGGCGTAATGGTCGATGTGTCGCGGAATTACCGCATATAGGTAGTGTAACTTCTGTAGCTATAGCTCCCTATGCGTTACCTGTGGATAAAGTCTCAAAAGAAGAAAAATTATCTCAAGCTTGTCAGAATATGATTGTTACCGGATGCTCAGATGATCGTGCTCGTATTTGGGTTGGTAATCAATGTAAGTTAGTATTGCCGATGACAATGGGCATAATTGGTGCCGTTAGTAGTGCCGTTGCATTAGCTGATGATAATACCATAGTATTTGGTGACACAATGCTTAAGCCTGATCAAAATGCGATAAAAAAAACTCTATCAAAATGATATCGCTCAACTTGTACAATTGAAACAGCTCATTGAGTCGATTGAAGCTATTGTTCCAGATAAGTATGGAGATAGACAAATAACCGTTGAGCAATGGCGTCAGATGCAAGACTTTACGGATGTCTATAGCCATTATCAGGTAAAAAATGCTTTAGCTTGGTTCAATGAATTTGGGAATGTTTGTTCATTGTCTTCAGCAAATTTACAGCAATTTCATGATTTTGTTTGTGCGATGTACCAGCACAGGAAAAAAGAATATCTCGATGCATGTATCAAAGGAATAACGGTAATAGAGGGTGAGCGCCCTAGGATAAAGCTCACCAAGGAAGCTGCGCAAAAACATCCGGTATATATAACAGATTTTCAAAGACTTCCAATATTAACATTGTCATTAGAGCAATCGATCATGTTAGTTAAAAACTTTTCATCATTATGCACAGCATTTTGTAATCTGTTTAATTGCCAGTTGCTTCTTAGTGATGAAGTTATCGATTGTGGTTTAAAGGGCATGCCAGCAGTAGTCAAGCAAGTAATAAGGTCAATTGTTGCAATAATGCCGCAAAAACATAACGGCACTATAAGAGTGCCTTTTGAACTCTGGAAAAAAATTAATTCATTGTCGCCGGAATATCAAGATGTGATAAGTTTTTTTCTACCAAAGATTAATATTGTTGCATATTCAATGGATATATTTATGGATTCCGCAAGTGTGCAATCGGAATTTAAAAAATTATTGGTTGAAGATCGGAGGAAATTTTATAATGGCGTCGAATTAATAGTAGATCAAAGAGATAGAGAGTTATTAAAATTGGGTAAAAAATATTGTGCCCAATTATCGAAATTAACCTTAACGCACGCGCAAGCAGCTGTTTTATACGGCATATCACCGGCATTAACGCTAGAATTTTGTTGTTATTTTAATTGTGAATTAGGGATAAGCAATTCATTTATTGATCAAGTTACTTCCATGCATGTTGAAGAGCGCAAAGCATCTCATGATGATGAAAAAGACAAGCAAGGTTCTGGAGTAGGCCATAAGCGTAGAATGGAATAAAATAGCCGGGGCTCATCAACAAAGGGAATCGATATGAGAAAGTTAAAATTATTCTTTATATTTACAGTTTTGATGTACGCATGGTGTTCTCCTTTACAGATGCAAGCCGCAGAGCTCAAAAAAAGCCGTGATTTGCAGGAATTCGACTCGGCTTCTTCGCACGTTGCTCAAGCTACCACCGTTGCCCCGACTTCGTTAAAACTACGGAAAGACCGGCAGAAAAAGATTGTACGAGAATGCGAATCTTTATTGCCAGCACTTCCAGCAGAATTGCATGATATTATTAAAGATTATTACTTTGAAGAAGGTGGTGTAAAAGGTGCATTCCTTCCTATTCTCTATCGATCAATGCTGCTTAATAATGATAACATGGTGTATAATGCATTGTTTGCTTTACAAGGTAATGTCGTAATTGCCCGAGAAGTTGATGCAATTACTTTATGGAATATATCGGGTAAAAAAATAAAATCGTTACCAATCAAGAATGACCATTCTTCTTGTTTAAGCATTAGTCCTGATGGTAATACCATCGTTGTTCATTCAGGGAAAAAGACTTTGAGTGTATTTGATATAGCTGGTACAAGCCTTGATACTATACTTGTTAAGGATGGCGTCTTATCTCAAATGACTATTACAAACCAAGCTCATAATATTGTTTTTGTCACATCAGGCCAGACAATTAAAATATGGGATAGGCTTGCAAAAACTTGTACTGCAACAA
>Ga0206997_10085_pt1 | contig 27446 bp, 26 predicted proteins | sample Alteio_BWMinCont_3_FD_153478 | JGI IMG/M metagenome (GOLD analysis project Ga0206997, IMG submission 153478) | Enriched cells from forest soil in Barre Woods Harvard Forest LTER site, Petersham, Massachusetts, United States -... | ecosystem: Environmental > Terrestrial > Soil > Temperate forest >...
CGGGTGACTAGTACTGGCCCTGAACCCGATATGGGTGGCGTAACCCATACTATAGTCGTTAGTAATACCCTGCTGCAAAAGCATCCGGTAAGTATTAGGCAGCAAGCTCCTTATATAATGTTGCCGAGATGAGGTTATGGTTGTGCTTGTAATCTGTTCAAGCACCTCTTTTTCTTTTACCAGCATACCGCCTGTCTGGGCATTGTAAGATGGATGGATAAACACCGGTCCATCCTTTTGTAACTGCCTTACCAGCTTCACCATCAATGGATGCGTAGGCAGTATATTTTTATCATAAGGTGTGTTGTGCAGGGCGCAGAGTATAAAATAAAGGGGACTGACTTTTGTAGTTTTATGCAGGTCTGCAAGTATGCCAAAACTATCGTAAGGATCCTTGGTATTACCCAGCAGTACCGATGCCCGTTGCCGAACAATATTTATGCGCCCGTTAAGCATGTCTTTGGCCACGCCACCAATGTTTCGCTGCGCTCCTTTACCCAGGTAAGAGTATGCAATATCTATATCGTAAGTAGGGATAAAGCTAAAGGGGGTAACCGGGAGGGTGATGCCCGCATAGCTTTGCAGCATTTCACCAAACAAGTGTACCCACTCATCTGCAAGCGGACGGCGGAGCCAGCCACGCTTGTATAGTTCACTCTCGGTTGCGGGATAGCGGCCATGTTTATCAGGAGTGTATGTATAATATTCCTCATAGCGCGCTATGAGGAAAAATATGGCCGAAAACATATCGAAGGGGAGCGTGTATCCTGTCATCCCATCTTTAGCAGCATACAAGGTAGGTATGCCATACCAGTTACCTATTGCTATGTCCTGCTGTTTTACCCCTGTTTCGCCCAGCAGGCCTGCTGCCGGTACCGAAAGCGCATGGATAAAGTGCGCACCATAGGCTATGAAAAAAGTATTATCAGGTAGTTCTTCAGCATTGTGGGTAAGCACATACGGCACTTGCATGCGTGTTGTAAACAGCCAGTCCAGCACATAAGTGAGGCGGGCTGATGCAGCAGGGCTGTATATAATTATTGGCTTCATGTGGCAGCGTATTATTTATTGCGCTCCTTCCACAACCGGCTGAACGATTTTGGGGCGAAGTGCAATGCAGTCCTGTCTTTTACCCAGGTATCTTTAAACACCCTATTGGTAAGCTTGTCTTTTAGCTTTGCCGGGGCCAGCTCCATTATACTCCTGTTCATCATACCCATCTTCCATAATTTCCAGGCCAGGTTCTCTTTTTTAGTATTCAGCCCTTCTGCTACGGCAATATTCCGGTTTTCGAGCAGCATGCCATGTATGTTTATTTTTACCGGGCACACTTCTGTACAATTGCCGCAAAGACTGCTGGCATAGCTGAGGTGTTTGTACTCTTCCATACCCTGCATATGCGGCGTTATAACCGAGCCTATGGGGCCGCTATAGGTAGCGCCGTATGCATGGCCACCAATGTTCTTATACACCGGGCAGGCATTGAGGCAGCTGCCGCAGCGTATGCAGTACATACTTTCGCGCACTTCTTTGCGCAGCAGATTGGTACGGCCGTTATCCAGCAGTATCACGTACATTTCTTCTGGGCCATCGTTTTCGCCGGGCTGCCTGGGGCCTGTAAATATGGTATTGTACACCGTAAGTTTTTGCCCGGTGCCATATGTTGCCAGCAAAGGCCACATCAGTTGCAAGTCGTACACAGAAGGCAGTACCTTTTCTATACCTACAATGGCAATATGCGTTTTGGGGAAGGCTGTTGAGAGCCGTGCATTGCCCTCGTTCTCGCTCACACATACCGCACCAATATCGGCCAAAAGGAAATTACCACCGGTTATCCCCACATCGGCAGACTGGTATTTTTCGCGCAGGTTAACGCGTGCTATCTGTGTCAGTTCGGGCGGTGTAAGGTTGGGCAGTGTGCTTAGCTTCTCATGAAATACCCTGGCTACATCTTCCTTGCTTTTGTGCATGGCAGGTGTAACTATATGGTAGGGCGCTTCCCCATCCAGTTGCTGTATATATTCGCCCAGGTCCGTTTCTACCGATTCTATATTGTGCTGCTGTAAAAAGCTGTTCAGGTGTATCTCTTCAGTCACCATACTCTTTGACTTCACAACCTGGCGGGCATTCTTTTCGTTGCATATCTGCAATACCGCCTGCTGTGCGTCGGCAGCGGTTTCGGCCCATATTACCTTGCCGCCACGGGCGGTAAAGTGCTGCTCAAAGAGTTCCAGATATTTATCCAGGTGCTCTATGGCCTTCCATTTTACATTTTTGGCCTTTTTGCGGGCAGCATCCAGGTCTGCAAACTGGCGCTTGCCTTTTACCACACTGTCGTTGTACTTCTGTATGTTAAAACTGATCTTGCGTTTGTGTTCCAGGTCGTGGGCCTTTACATCGCTTTTAGCAAGGAATATGGACAGATTATCAGTCATAGCGGTCTAAAGATAAGCAAGGTTAGCAAGATAAGCCCCAAATACGGGCTTGTTTTTTAAATAATACGGTGCTGGATAGCCAGCATACAAGGGGGTATTTTTCCCATGGCAAAAGCGGGGTAATCCACTTTTTAAGGTAATGCCAATACCGGAATTTTACAATATTAAAAACTATTGTGAGATGGACGGATTTAAATATTATGACCAGTACGATGAAAGGATACTTGTGGTAGCATCGCTACTGATTGCAACTGTGGTACTGTTCATACTTACTTTTTTCCTGGGTTGCGGTAAGGATGGTACACACCCAGGCACTTTGGACAGCATAACCTATACCAGCCCCAAAGACATCCTGCAGACAACGATACATGAATATACAAAGCTGTTTAAGGACGATACCACGGGCACTATTGTGGAGATAGGCTGGAAAACCAGGTGCGGTACCAATGGCTGCATTAACCTGAGTGCAGATGTTATTTTAATGGACAACACCAAAAACTGCGTGGTGCATACCCTGTTACCTAATGACCCTTTGAATACTACACTGGACAAGAACAATGTAGGCGTAACAGATGTGATACTGACATTTGAAATGCCCTCTATGCTTGATAGAGAACTACACATTCACCACTATCATCTATTTGCCGACGGCACTACAGAACAATTATAAAACTAAGGAGAAGTTATAACTAACTAGTCCTGGCTCCATTCATCTTTATAGATCTCGTTCCAGTGTATCTTTTCGCCGGTAGTACCTATGCCGAATAGTTTGTTGAGGGCCATTGTGATACCTATTTCATTATACGCGCCTGCCAGGTGGTAGTAAGAGCGGGCATAGTGTATCTGGAACTTATCGAGATGCAGCGCTGCACCGAAAGAGAAGCCGGTAACGCCGGTACGGCTTGCCAGGGCAAGCTCACTGCGCATCAGATCGTTGTAAGACACCGTAAGTGTAAGGCGCTTGGCAAGGGTAAGCTCGCCACCAAATATGAAGTGCCTGAACAAGATATCTGCAAAGTGGCTGCCGGAGCCGCTTGAAACTGAATCTGCACCCAGTATAGTGCTGGTAGTTACATCAGCTGGATTGTCATAGCGGATATCCCATTCGTAGAAGTGATGGATGGTAGCAAACAGCTTTAATGGTATGTGCTTGAACTGCTTGGTAATACCCATCTGCAGATCGAACGGCAGGGGCTCTTGCGATAAACCGGGCACATACTTCTTTACCTCAACCCCCATGTTCTTAGCCACGGCGCCAAAGCATATTTGCGATGCGGTGTCGTAGTAGCTGATGCCCACATCTGTAAGTACTGCAGCTGCAGAACCTGCAAATAACTGGGAATGCGCATATTTAAGATCTACACCCGCGCGCCAGTGATCACCATAGTTATGCGATGCAGCCACTGTAAGTGCATAATCGTTGGCAGTAAAGGTACCCAGGTTGTTGCCCAGGTCGTCGGTTTGGGTGAAATTGCCATAGTTGAGGTACTGCACGCCAAATGCAAAAGAGGTATTGAGCTCTTTGGAATGGTACCCATATTGCAGGTTGGCTACGCTGATGCCTGCATAATAACTGTTGTAGGTAAGCTCCAGCTCGTTGTGCAGCGATGGCCGCATCAGCGATGGATTTTGCAACGCAAAGGCAATATCATCATCGGTATTGGCTACGTTGATGCCACCCAACGCCGATATGTGTGGCGCATTGCTGAGCCGCAGAAATGCAAAAGCATACTGCCCGCCCGTTACCTGGGCGTTACTTTTAGTAAAACATAATGAGAGCAGCAATATGCCGGCCCACCTGGTCATCTGCATGGTTCTTAAACGGGACACTGTGCGTATTATTGCTTTAGTAATGAGTTTACTTATTGTTGTGCCGCTTCTGTTACCTGCTTCTGTATATCTTCAACAATAAGGTGGCTTACCCCTGTGTTGCTGAACCCACCATCGTGGAACAGGTTCTGCATGGTGACCATACGTGTATAATCGCTGAACAGCATGGCGCAGAACTTAGCACAATCTTCTGCACTGGCATTGCCAAGCGGCGACATTTTTTCGGCATAGTGCAAGAACACATCAAAACCGGCTACGCCTGAGCCTGCAGTAGTAACCGTAGGTGACTGTGATACGGTATTGATCCTTACTTTTTTAGCAAAACCATATTGGTAGCCAAAGCTGCGGGCTATGCTTTCCATTAGTGCCTTGGCATCGGCCATATCATTATAGCCAGGGAAGGTGCGCTGTGCAGCTATGTAGCTGAGCGCTACTACCGATGCCCATTCATTTAGTGCATCTGTTTTCATAGCTGTTTGCAGCACACGGTGCAGCGATAGCGCCGATATATCGAGTGTTTTATGAAAATTCTCGTAGTTGGTATCTGTGTAGGGTATGTTTTTGCGCACGTTGGGCGACATGCCTATGCTGTGCAGCATAAAGTCCATTTTGCCACCCAGCGCTTCCATGCTTTTCTCCATCAGGTTTTCCAGGTCGGGCATAGATGTGGCATCGGCTGGTATCACCACGGCATTGCATTGTTTCGCCAGTTCATTTATCTTGCCCATACGCAGGGCTATAGGTGCATTGGTCAGTACTATTTCAGCACCTTCGGCCACGGCAATCTCTGCGGCCTTCCATGCAATGGAGCGCTCATCCAGTGCGCCAAATATGATACCTTTCTTTCCTTTCAGCAATTGGTTAGCCATAGTGCTCTTGTTTACGAGGCGTAAAAGTAGAAAAATTAACTTTAAGAGTGGCAGATTTACCGCTATTGTATGTGCAAACAATAGCAGCTTGTTCAAAAAAACCTGAACCAACAAGCTGAAATGAGGATATTAAAAATGTCCGTTTCCCCTTCAAAATGTCTGTAAATGTCCGCTGGCAGACATTTTTAATTTTAGCAAAATACCTTACCATATTGGCTTTCAGCGGTTTCTTACTTAAAATGTCCGGAAGGGATTTTTAATGAGCAACGGACATTTTGTGCTTGTTTATCGAAACACCAGGAAGCACCACCACAGCGCAAGATACTATTGGCAATTGCGGTTTTCCAAAAGATGATATGCACAGTTCCACGGGGGGGAGTGTTTCATGAGGTGGAAGCTACTCTATTATAACATCTAATTTATAGTAAACTAATCCATTGCATATTAATTGATAAATATATAGCTATGACCTCTGTTTTTATTATATATGCTAGCTAGAATAGAGTGCATAACAAAAAAGAGCCGGCATATAGCCGGCTCTTCAATATCAATAGATAATTTCTGTTTATTCTATACTTAGCTTCTTGATCATACGCTCACCGTCAACCATAAACTCGATGAAGTATATACCGCGTGGCTGACCAGATAGATCAAGCTCGGTAGCAAATTGGGTACCTACATTATCGTAGCTCTTGATCATTACACGCTGGCCTGTAACGTTAGTTACATTCAGATCCAGGTGCGTAACGTTGCTTGCTGCGTTGAACATCACTTTAAACTTACCACTTGTAGGGTTAGGGAAAATAGCCACATCGCTGAGGTTCTTTATCCTGTTGATACCAGCTGTTGTTGAGTCGTGCAACCTTACTACAAAGTCAACTGTTTCGCCCGATACATAAGAACCGCAACCCTGATCAGACGCTGTATTGGCAAGTGTATCGCTGTTGATGATGAGGCGCATACCTGTGAGCACGTTTGGTACAGTATAGTAGTGCGGCTGTATGGTAAGTGTTGATGATACAAAGAAACTATCTGGTGTAGTATATAAAGTCAGTACTGCGTCATCAGGATAGTCATACTTCAGGTTATTATTGAAGTCGATGAATATGGTGATCTTGGCATCGCTATGATATGCGCGGTGCATGATCTGGTAAATAAGGAAATCGTAAGTGCTGTCTATACCCAGATCCATGATATGTGTAGTGTAGTCGCTGCGGCCATGTGTAGCATCAGGATTATTAACGTGGCCATTGTTGCTGCTGTTATTCTTTGTATAGTAGTACTTACCCAATATGAATGCACCAATGTCTGTGCTATCGTTGGCATCACCACCAATAGCCTGGCTTACGCAATAACAAGCATAGCTGGGCTCGCCACCCACACTTACCACATTACTGTAAGTAGTATCGTGTGCGTTTGTACACACCATTTGCAACCTGTACGATTCAGGATTTACATAAGCAATAGTGAGCTTATCCTGGTTGAGGACAAAAGGCATATTACCCCAGGTAACACCGTTATCGGGCGATGACTGCCAGTTGTATTGTATGCCGAATATATTCTTGTCGTGCGTACTATCCCCTATAGTAAAAGTATAGCCAGGGCACATAGTAGTGCTGGTTATGTAAGCAGTACCCGGGTTGGCATTACCATTACACTGGTCGTGGATGATGTTTACTACGTAGTCTTCAGTTTCACCATTTGAATAAGCAATGGGACTGCCGCAAGGTCCATTTGTACTTACTGAATTATCAATAATTACACGCATACCGGTAAGACCAAATTGAGCAATTGCTTTATTAATACTAAAGGTATCTGCTGCGGTTGGGTTGGATTGACTAACGCCGCCAGCAGCAGTTGGTAAACTATTCATTACTCGTTCTGTGATTGGGTCAAACACGCCGTCGTGGTTATAATCTATATAGGCACTTACTTTGTATCCAGATCCCGTAGGATAACTTCCACTGCTAATGCCGGTAACAAAGAGGCTAAACACACTATCTATATACATATTGGCAGGAGTAAGATAAGTGTAGCTGGTATAATTGTGTACTGCCGAGGAATTATTGACTATAGGGTAAGGATTACCATTATTAAGCACCACGCCATTGCTGGGGTAAGTAGCCATAGTAACATTACCAATATTTATGTTGTGGTTGTTGCCCGATGTATCGCTGCAATAGCATTTGTAGAAAGGCAACAGAATGGAATTCATATTGATAGTATCGTATGTATTAGATATACCGCAATGCACTACCAGACGGTAATACATAGTATCGGAGGCCTGGCTTGTGGTAAACGTTGGATTAGCACCTAGTACGCCCGACCAGGTAATACTGTCAGTTGATGAATACCACCCATAGGTGAGGTTGGTATGTACAGTATCGTTGTAAGATAACTTAAAAGGTACATTTTTACATGGGGAAGGGTGGTTTACAGAGCCATTGGGAACACCAGTACATGGAGGTGTGAAATCTATGCTGATATCATCAAGGCCCATGTCATACTGACCTGCGACGGTTGCAGGCGGAGCTGTTACGTTTACCACGCTGTCTATTGCCTTGAAGATGATGTATGCGCCTGTGTAGGTGTTGTACGTTTGTGAGAGGGGGAGCGTGTATTGCACCCAGCCGCTTAAGCTGGCATTTGATTGTGGATAAATACTATCGATCTTTACACCGCCAAAGTTACTAAAGGGCACATTCTGATTTATATACACATATATCACATTACTGTCATGGCTGCCAACATATTTATTATATACCCAGAAAGACAAAGTGTATTGTCCGCCTATTGTAGCAAGCGTTGAAAAATTGATGGGCGGAGTAGCCAGTTCTGCAATTGTACCGCTATCTACTAAATGTGAGTTGAACAGTGCATAGCCCATAGTGCCATGGGTGCCGGCGTGTGGCGTAAAGCCACTTGTTTGGTAAGGACCGGGATAAGGCAGAAAACCTACAGTACCAATGCCTGTATATCTGGTCCACGAAGGGTAGCCGGTAGGGTTGGTAGCTGGGGTATAAGTTGAATCGGACCAACCGCCTGGGGGCGGAAACAACGGCTGTTCAAAACCCTGCTGCAGTATATTAACAGTTTGGGCATGAACCTGGGGTACATAAAGCATAAACGCCATTGCTGCAAGCAATAAAAATTTACACCTTGTTTGTGCCTGGGAAAGGGTAAAACTCTTTATTCTCATAACTCGTATTTTAATTATTTTATAATACTGTGCGTAAGATAAACTTTTTTAAGAAAATTTTTTAACAACCCGAAATAAATTTCTGTTCGGTTGGTCTGTGGGTTGTATTTGCATACAACAGGCAGATAGCGGCGGTATTGTTTATAGACAGGCGTTTTTAGAAAAAGGTTTGATGGGTTTAAAATCTCTTACCAATGAATGACATATTAATTTTAACAAGGTGCGCAATAATAACTTGAATCATAGATAACCCCTAATTGAATTTAATTGCGCTATTTATAAACAGATCAAAAGGCTATAGTTCGAAATGACGCAAGATGAGCTACCAATTCCCATAAAATTCTATTATTTTTACGCCCAAAAACCAGTATATGAATTTCCCAGACTCAGTCAAGTACACAAAGGATCACGAATGGATAAAAATAGAAGGTAACATTGCCACTATAGGCATTACTGAATTTGCACAGCACGAACTGGGAGATATTGTATTTGTTGATATAGACGCTAAAGGCAAGAAACTGGAAGCAAACGAAGTGTTTGGAACGGTAGAAGCTGTAAAAACGGTTTCTGACTTGTTTTTACCTGTAGCAGGTACTATTACCGAAATAAATGACAGCCTGGAAGCTAATCCTGAATATGTGAATAACGACCCTTATGGCAAGGGCTGGATGGTGAAGATGGAAGTGGACCAGCCTATAGACGAGCAGCACCTGATGGATGCAGCTGCATATGGGCAACTGGTAGGCGCTTAATGCTTACAACGCTTTTTTTACAATCATCTGCTTATAAAAGACGGGCAAGGTTGGCAGCTGTGCTGTGGACCTTGCTCATTTTTATTGCATGCCTCTGGCCCGGTAAAGATATACCAGACATACAGGTACCGTTTATAGATAAGTGGGTGCACTTTGTATTGTTTGGGGTATTTGCTTTTTTGTGGCTGTGCGGCTACCCGCGCAGGGGATGGAGAACTTCGGTCCTTATTTTATTGGTGTCTGTATTTACCGGGTGGTTGGTGGAGGAGTTGCAAGGGGCATTACCAGCCCTGGGCCGCACCAAGGACATGATGGACGCGCTGGCAGATAGCGTTGGCGGATTGCTGGGGGTATTGGGTTTTATAGCAGCAAGGTATTTATCCGGAGCTGATAAAGTTTGATCCCGCGAAAGCTATATGATAAGTCTGCAAAAATTCTTTTTTACTGCACCTTGTGCATATTCATTATTTTAGCCCCGAAAAGCCTTTATAAAATGATATACCGTAGCAAGGCGCCCCTGCGCATAGGCCTGGCAGGTGGTGGTACCGATGTGAACCCTTATTGCGACATATATGGCGGCGCTATACTCAACGCCACTATATCGCTGTACGCATATGCTTCAATAGAACCACTGAATGAACATACTATTATAATAGAAGCAAAGGACCGGAACGAAAAAGCAGAATACGAGAAAACAGACTCCCTGCCCATAGATGGTAAGCTTGACCTTGCCAAGGGTGTGTATAACCGGATAGTGAAGGATTATGGCGGGGTACCATCGGGCTTCAGGCTTACTACGTTTGTAGATGCACCCGCAGGCTCTGGCCTCGGCACATCGAGCACGCTGATGGTGGCCATACTCGGTGCCTTTACCGAATGGATGCAACTGCCACTTGGCGAGTATGACATAGCCCACCTGGCCTACCAGGTAGAGCGTGTGGAACTGGCAATGGCCGGCGGCAAACAAGACCAATACGCTGCAACGTTTGGCGGAGTAAACTTTATGGAGTTTTACGAGGGCGACCGTGTGATTGTGAACCCCTTGCGCGTGAAGCCTAAGTACCTGTTTGAGCTGGGCAACAACCTGTTGCTGTATTTTACGGCTACCAGCAGGCTCAGCAGTACTATTATAGAGGCACAAAGCCAGAACGTGGTAGATAAGAACCAGGGATCTATTGATGCGATGCACCAACTGAAGGAGCAGGCCAGGATGATGAAGGAAGCCTTGCTGAAAGGAAAGATAGATGATATAGGATATATACTGGATTACGGGTTCAGGTACAAGAAACAGATGGCCACGGGCATATCTAACTCTAAAATGGATGAACTGTACGAAACTGCATTGCGCGCCGGGGCAACCGGAGGCAAGATAAGCGGGGCAGGTGGCGGCGGCTTTATGATGTTTTACTGCCCGGCCAATAAGAGCTATGCTGTAAAAGATGCACTGAGCAAGTACGAGGGTACCTTTACCCCCTACCAGTTTACGGAACACGGATTGTTTACCTGGAGTATATAATATAGGCACACATGGAATGCATAGTACTGGCAGGCGGTTTGGGCACAAGGCTTAGGGGCGCTATAGGCGATTACCCCAAGTGCATGGCGCCTGTAAATGGTCAACCCTTCCTGCACTATATATTCAGGTACCTGGCAGAACAGGGCTGTACAAAGGCCATACTATCGCTGGGGTATAAGGCCGAAGTAGTGACGGAATGGCTTGAAAACCAGCAACTACCTTTTGCTGTAAGCAATGTAACCGAACAGGAACCACTAGGCACCGGGGGTGGCATACAGCTTGCACTGGCAACGGCAACCGAAAAGAATGTTGTGGTACTGAATGGGGATACCATGTTCCAGGTATCATTAAAAGAATTACTTCATTTTCATACAAATAACGGCGCGGCCACTACACTTGCGCTAAAAGAAATGCAAAACTTCGACCGTTATGGCATAGTGCATACAGACAGCAAGGGCATTATTACAGCATTTGAAGAAAAGCGCCCGCGTGAGCATGGGCTGATAAACGGCGGAGTTTATATTATAGATAAAGCAGCCTTTTTTGAAAGGCACCTCCCTGAAAAATTTTCATTTGAAAAAGATTACCTGGAAGCTTATTTACAGGAACACAGGTTTTACGGGCTGGCTGCCGGTGCCTACTTTATAGATATTGGCATACCCAATGATTACAACCAGGCACAGGAAGACTTTAAAACAATGTTTGTATGAAGATAGCGCTGATAGGCCCGGCACACCCCCTGCGTGGCGGGGGCATATCTACCTTTAACGAACGGCTGGCTACAGAATTGCAAACTGAAGGGCACGATGTAACCATTTATTCGTTTTCATTGCAATACCCATCTTTCCTGTTCCCGGGCAAATCGCAGTTTACAGACGAGCCGGCACCTGCGGGGTTGAACATAAAAAGCATTATCAATTCCATTAACCCGCTGAACTGGATAAGCGTAGGCAAGCTAATAAAAAAAGAGCGGCCCGACCTGGTTATAGTACGCTACTGGATGCCCTTTATGGGCCCTTGCCTGGGTACTATACTGCGCCTGGTAAGACAAAATAAGCACACCCGCATACTTTGCATTGCTGATAATATAATACCCCACGAAAAGCGACCGGGCGATCTGCCGTTCACCAGGTATTTTATAAAACCGGTGCATACATTCATAGCCATGAGCAGGGATGTACTTAAAGACCTGAAAACACTTACTGATAAACCAGCCAGCTTTGTACCCCACCCCTTGTATGATAATTACGGTGCAGCCGTACCACGCGCACAGGCATTAGCGCAATTGAAGCTGGCAGCCGATAAAAAGTATATGCTGTTCTTTGGGTTCATAAGAAAATATAAGGGACTGGATATACTGCTGGAAGCGATGAACGATGAACGCCTGAAAGCAAGTGGGGTGGAGCTGATAGTAGCCGGTGAGTTTTACGGGGACAAAGATTTTTATACCGGCATAATAAAGCAATATGGCCTGGAAGAAAAGGTGCACATGTACACCAGCTTTATACCCAACGAGGAAGTAACGCTCTACTTTAGCGCGGCCGAGGTCATAGTGCAACCCTACCGCAGCGCCACGCAAAGCGGCATAACCCAGGTGGCATACCACTTTGAAAAACCAATGATAGTGACTAACGTAGGGGGCCTGGCCGAAGTGGTACCTAATGGTGAGGCCGGCTATGTAACCGCGCCGGAGCCGACAGCAATAGCGAACGCTTTGCTCCGGTTTTTTACACCAGGCAGCATGCCTAACCTGGGTGCCAACCTGAAACGTGAAAAAGCAAAGTATAGCTGGGATGTTTTTGTACAGCAGTTGCTGAAAACAGCCGGGTTTTAGTATCTACTCCAAATAACCTTTAAGCAGGCTTTCTATAACCCCGCATGCCATAAGCATAGGTTTGTCTGTTACAGTGATGTGCACCACCAACCCTTCAGTAACATAGGTGCCTATGAGCTTACCAAAAGGAGTGGGTATATTGAAGGTGCCGTTTGCGGTATCACCGTCAAAACTGCCATTCATTTTTTTTGATAATCCCTGTGCCTTGGCCAGGAAGGCAGCGGCAGTGTCTTTTATATTAAGATCGAAGTTGCAGTCGGACATAAAGTTGGTTTTGGTTTCTTATCTGTGGTAAAAATAGCTATTGTCATTAAATACAGACACTATTATTTATCACAAAAATATGCCCGGAAAATCAGTACTGCTCCTGTAGTTTGAGACCGGCAACAGAAATTGATGATTCTGAAGAACCTGGATGGACCATGGCACATTTACCATTAAAATCAGCATCAGCCTGTATATCAAGTCGGCCTATAGTAATGTCACCATTAACCATGCATTTTGATTTTAAAGACAGCAAGTCATCTATATAGATATTACCTGTAACGGTGCCAAAAATATCAGCATTTGCAGCATGCAAGTCCCCTGTAACTACAGCTTCCGGTCCTATTACAACTTTGGCCTTACAGCGTATGCAACCCTCTATACGGCCGTCAATACGCATATCATGGTCGGAATCTACATTGCCTGCTATATGCATGTTACCGGCTATCATACTCAATGAGTCGGCCGGGAAGAACGAAGACTTAAGACCGCTTTTAATTTTTTTTCTTAGCATATGCTGTATTTGAACAACCCAGCAGTAAAAGCCGCTGCATTTAATTAAGAAAAATATCTATACATCGTCTCAGGGTACCAGGAGTGATACAGGGAATGCGAAGGTAAACAGTTTAATGCGAAATAAATGTTATGAAAAAGTAAGCTCACAGGCGTATATAATAAATAAGCTACCTTTGCACCCTCATTTTAAAATTTCATGGATCGTAATTCAGTCATTGGATTTACATTATTGGTTGCGCTGGTGGTTACTTATTTCTTATATAATAAGCACGAGCAGGATAAGTACTACGAGCTGCGCAGGGCTGACTCTATAACAACAGCAAAATCTCATCCGCACGTTGCTGATAGCAGCAAGGCTGCAAATCAGCTGGCAGCCGCCGCGCCAATAGACAATATGAACGATAGCCTGCGCAAAACCCTGCCGGCTGCGTACTCAGGCAAGGAACAGTCTGTAACACTGGAAAACAAAAAGCTGGCGCTTACATTTACCAGCAAGGGCGCCTACCCTGTGAGCGCAGAATTAAAAGGCTATAAAACATACTGGCAAAAACCGCAATACCTGTTTAACGGAAAGGGTAATATGCTGAATGCCATACTGCCGGTAAACAACAACGCAGTAGCAACATCTGACCTCTACTTTACACCTGTTACCCGTGATGAGCCTAATGGCGATAAGACCATTGACTTCTCTGCAGATATGGGAAATGGCAAGAAAGTAGATATTATATATACACTGCCGGCTGATGACTACATGATGACCTGCAACATGATCCTTACCGGCATGCCTACCAGCAGCCTTGTAATGAACTGGAACACAGAGGGGTTGCACAGTGAGAAAGATATCATGAACGAACGTATGGCTACACAGCTATACTATAAATATAAGAACGGCAACAACGACTACTTTACCATAAAGAGCGACTCACGCAAGGACCTTGATGAAGGCGCCATACAATGGACCGGTTTCCGTAAGCAGTATTTTAGCTCTGTACTTATATCAAAAGAAGGTTTTACCAAGGCAACCATACACTCCAATGCACCTGCTACAGATACTAATGTAGTTGCAGAGAACCGCGAAGTACTGGATGTGCCCATGAAACCAGGAAACATACAGAACATAAACCTGCAATGGTACATAGGGCCAAATGACTATAACACATTACGTGCCTACCACCTGGACCTGGATCAAATGATACCATTAGGTTATGGCCCTATGGCATTTGTGAAGTACATCAACAAATGGACGCTGGTACCTATTTTTTATTTCCTGGCCAGTTTTATAAGCAACTATGCGCTGATCATTGTACTGATGACGCTGATGATACGCCTGGTCCTATCTTTCTTCACATACAAGAGCTACCTGTCTGCTGCGAAGATGCGCGTACTGAAACCAGAGCTGGATGTGATACGTGCACAGTGTGGCGATGACACCCAGAAATTTAGCGTAGAACAAATGAAATTATTCAAATCGGCAGGGGTGAACCCGCTTGGTGGCTGCCTGCCATCGCTGATACAGATACCTATCATAGTTTCGCTGTACTACCTGTTCCCATCGCTTATAGAGTTCAGGCAGAAATCTTTCCTTTGGGCACCTGATCTTTCTACTTACGATAGTATATTCCACCTGCCATTCAGCATACCATCGTATGGTGACCATGTGAGCTTGTTTACGTTATTGATGACCGCATCGAGCCTCTTCCTGGCGCTGTATAACCGTAACATGACCACACAGGACCCTAACAACCCAATGATGAAGTACCTGCCGTTTATCTTCCCGATATTCCTGATGGGTATATTTAATAAAATGGCAGCTGCGCTTACCTTCTACTATACATTCTCTAATATACTCAGCATCAGCCAGCAGTTCATCATACAGAAATACTTCATCAACGAGAAGGCTATACATGCCGAACTACAGGCAAATAAGAGCAAACCGGCAACGCCAAGCAAGTGGGCTGCACGTATGGAACAGTTGCAGAAATCGCAGGCAGACCGCGGCAAGCAAACCCCTATTATAAAGAATCCGAACAAGAAATAAGCGCTTAGCTCATACCATATTCACAAAAGCCTTTCAGCCATAAACTGAAGGGCTTTTTGATTTTACGGTTGATTGGAAAAATATTTTGAACATCTACCCAAGATTATAGCAATACACTCCTTCTATATTCAGGTAGGCACAAAAAGTATAAAACCTAAATCGATCAACATGAAAAAAACACTCATCCTATCATTGCTTATTTCATGCACTCATGTCATGAATGCCCAGCCGCTTTTTTTAGCCGCTCACAATCAAAAAAACACAGCGCACACACGTTTTGTGCAAGCAATGCTGGCCCGTAACCCCCAAAGTACGGCAGCACAAAAAACTACCGGCGTAATGGAGCGATTAACCGGGGAAGCAGATACTTATGTAACCACAAACACGTTTGTCTTTAATCCCATTACCAGTTATTCCTATAATAGCACCAATACTAAAGGGTCATCATTTAATGATGCAACCGGTTATTTTAATGGTATTTCCTACGATCCGTATGGATACGACACATATGGGAATATAAATGGCGTATATACCCCCCAGCCGTGCAACGTATTTGCTGACACAGTACGAAATTATAATAATGATGGAAGTAGTATTTCATTATTAGACCAGCAATATGTAACCTACCATGGCGATAACATTACCAACAGCATAAGTATTTCGGGTAGTAATACTACTATTACTGCTGCCAGCTACAATGGCCAAAACAACATCCTTAACCTGGCATTATCTTCTGTATTAAACGGTGTTGCAGACACACAGACTAAGCGCATTTTTGTTTATGTCCAAAACAAACTTGTCGCAGATTCAACATACATAAATTCCCCTCTTACGGTACAATTTGTAAATACCTATACTTACGATGGTTCCGGTAACCTTACTCAGGTGAACGCATTTGACTATAGCAACTCAACTACCATTCCCTCCAGGAAGTATATAAATACCTATACTACATTAAATCAATTAAAAACTTCGGAAGAGGATTACATTGATTTTAGTAATAACCAGTGGTCCACTGCTTCTATAGACTCTTTTGGCTATACCGGTGGAGTGGATTTTTATACTTTCGAAAAATATACCGCTTTTGAAAATGGTGTTAACCACGTAAATACATTGCAGTTTCACGTATCGGCCATGGGGCTTGTAGATTCTGTCTATGGTTTTGTTGATACGGGAAGTACCGTCAACCAAACACCCATCAAGTATATAGTGCAATACGATAACTACAACAACCCTGTTATCACAAAGGGATATTATGGTAATGGCACTACGTTCCCCACCGTCCCTTATTATGTTGCACGCTATACTTACGAAACATATAATGCTACTGCCGTGCCCAACGTTACTGCAGCAAGCAGTATAACTGTATATCCTAATCCGGCTAACAATATTGTCTCTATATCTGGTATAGACGCGTCTGCGGGTAAAACAACCATCCGCATTGTAAATACAATGGGGCAATTGTTGGTAACGCAAAGTGCAGATAGCAAAACCGTACAGACAATTGATATAAACAGGTTCAGCCCGGGTGCCTATATACTTATTATTACAGACGATAACGGTAAAATACTGCATAGCCAAAAGGTTATTAAACAATAAAAACACGTTCTATGAAAAAAATAATTCTGTTAGCTGCAAGCCTGTTTTATTATACTGCAATATCTGCACAGCCACATACCTGGCTGGTATATGGAACTGCCGGCCTATCGCAAAATTCCAATACCGACCCTTACCAATACCCACAAGGCACAAATACAAGCTGGAGTGTGGCCCCAGGCATAGGGTACCAGTTTAATAAACACATTACTGCAGGTGTACAGGTTAGCTATAGCCATATTGAGGATGCAACGAATGGCTATGTACCGTTTAACGCAGGCCCTATTTCCGGGTATGAATATGCTTCTGGCAACAGTATAACGATCAATTGGTCTGCAGGAGGGTTTTTCCGTTATACACAAGACCTGGGTCAAATATTCTTTTTGTATGGGCAAGCAAATATGTCCTACCTATCCAGCGAGTTGCATAACCAACCTGAATACTTTTACCCACTCTTAAGTAACTACATGCCGGTTAATAGTTATTACTACGGATCCAACCCTACGTCCACCGGCAGTTTTCAGGTACAAATTTTCCCGGCAGTAGGGGCTAAAATATATAAAGGCCTTGCACTTAATTTTAGTTTCGGTGGTGTTGACTACATAAACACGCACTCAAAAAGCGACTATTCAGAAACAAGAAACTCAAAAAGTGTACAACTCACTTTTGGCCAGCAGGTAAACTTTGGCATTTCTGACAATTTTTCGTTCCATGCTAAACATAGACGAAAGCATGCGAAGGAAGAGACCGTTCCAGGATCGGAATACAGGCATGTGGACAAGGGCACAGGAGAAGAAAGCGATGAAAAACAATAAAATGAACAACACAAAAGAATATTTTTTCTACTTTTACTCAAGTTTGGCACCCCTATATCCTTCTATATAAGGCACAACCTTAACAGACCATAAAGAAGGTAATAATAATTTGTTCGCTAACCATTACAATGGCGACCTCTTGTAAAAAAGACAACACACAACCTGTGTCTAATACACAATGGTTCCTGTATGGCTGGGCATTTCCGTGTGCATTGACCCCAATGCCACAAGGCGTTTATTTTGCAGTACACAATGACCATGTATTCACGGACAGTATTTATTTGCTACCACCTATAAACTACTATACGGTGCCGCTGCCTGATAGTGTATATGCAAAAGCAAAACTGCTGCAGGACAACTTTCCATCGTACTTGCTCAGCCATGTTCCAGATACTACAATAGGCGCTAATGTCTGCGTGTACATACACCTGGAAGCGTTGGTAAATGGGGACACGTTGAAATGGAATATAGACATGGATACCAGCCAGCTACCGAAGGAATTAAAGCAGTATGTATGGCAGGTAGACCATACCCTAGGCTTTAAATAAACAAAAGTTTTGGTTTACAGACCTGCTGGTACAAGCACTATCGCTTATGCCAGCAGGTTTGTTCATTCATGCACAAATGGTATATCTTTATCAAAATATTGTTCGCCTGACCCAAGATTATATGTGTTGCCTCCTTCTATACTAAAGAACGAAAAACACATTTTAGTTATGAAAAACCTGGCCACTATCTGCTTATTAGCACTCACACTTACATCTTGCACCAAGAAAACAGCAACAATAAATTCTTTCGGTAATGATGGCATACCTGCCCCTGTTTTGGTCAGTAACCAGTTTGTATTTGGTGAATATGACCGCCCGCACATGTCTAACAATATACCGTCCTATACCTTCTATTTTTTTGATACTACACGGGTATATAAGCAGACCAGGTATTTCACAGACTCTGTGATGCTGAATAGTATGCTGAACACGTGGGCAAATAATTTGTTCGATTCTTCGATACTAATGCCTGATAAAGCATACACACTAGTTCGGCCCCTGGTCACCGGTTTCCCGCAATACCTGCTGGCACATCCTAATACTATTTTTGGCGCTACCCCAAATGTGCCTGCATTATATCTTTATATAGCCACCGTGAATAAGAATGATACTACTACGTGGAATATAAACATCGATACCACAAAGATCCCTGCAGAGATAAGGATATATACAGCGCAAATGCAGCAGGTGAGGGATTCTTTATCTCATATGCATTGATGGCGTAAAATCGTTAGCGTATTTTTTTTCTCATTTACCCAAGGTTCCAGTCATTATATCCTTCTATATAAACAAGTAATTCATCAAAAGTTATGAAACCATTAATAATGGTTGGCCTGGTGGCTATCATGGCATTATCGGCCTGCAAAAAAGAAACAACAACCCCTGTACCCAAACCTGATAGCCTGATATTTGGCAGGTACAACCCAATGTGTATGACAGCAATGCCATGCGGCAAATTCTTCTTATTGCAAAATAACATGCTATTTGCAGACCAGTCTTATTACATGACCCCTAATCCCTTTGCCTTGGCTAAGGAACCTGATAGTCTCTATGTTATTGCAAAGCAACTCATTGACAACTTTCCGGCATACCTGCTCAACCACCCTAATGACAGTTTTATAGGGTGTCCTGGTTGTACAGATGGAGAAGTGATACGGCTCTGGGCTACAGCTAATGACGTAAGAACAAAGTGGGATATTAATACTGATACATCGCAGATACCAGCTGAATTAAGAACATATATATGGCAGGCAGGGCATGTGTTGGATCAGTTATAAAAACATCGTCTTAAATTTAGTAGTACAATGACAGGAAGTATAAAACCATGGCTGAGTATGCCGAGCAGGAGGTAATAAAAGGCTGCCTGAGAAAAGACAGGTTATATGAGGAGTATCTGTATAAAAAATACTACAGCATATTCCTTACTGTCTGTGTGCGCTATGCTAAGGATATACAGAATGCAAAGCAACTGCTGAATGATGGGTTTGTGAGGATCTTCATGTCCATAAGCAGTTTTAGGAATGAAGGATCGTTTGAAGGGTGGATGCGGAAAATAATGGTGAATACTTGTCTTGAATATCTGAAAAGCAGTGAATTTAAAAAAAGTAATCAGACCATACATAAAGAGGTAATAGAGGATAATACTAATCATGCTGTTTATAACGATGCCATAAGCAACATAAATACAAATGACCTGATAGCGCTGCTGCAGTCATTACCCCCTGTAACACGAACAGTATTCAACCTGTTTGTATTTGAAGACTATACCCACAATGAAATAGCGGCATTGCTAAACATGAGCACCGGCACATCGCACTGGCATGTGCATCATGCACGCAAGACATTGCAACAATTGATAGTGACAAAAAACAAGCTTTATGAGCAACAATGAGTTTGACAGGCTTGTGGCTGAAAAACTGAAACAGACCACTTTTACATACGATCCCGGCGACTGGGATAAACTAACCGTGCAGCTTGCTGAGGCAAGACACAAGAAACGTACCGTACTGTTTGTCTATAAAGTATCTGGCATAGCGGCATCATTGCTTGTCTGCATGATAGGCATCAGCCTTTTATTGTCTAAGAAAGAAACCATAACCACTGTAAGTATTCGCCAACACACTGCCAGCAAAATAGCAATGTCAGCCCCTGCTATCCCATCAACACCAATTAAAACACAAGCACAAAACACAATTGCTATTACATCTGCAAACAGAAGTAAGACCTTTACCGTAACAACTAAAAAAACAAACAACAACCAATTACTGGTTAATGCTAATATCATAGAAAATACAGCAAGCAACATGGCTGCTACACCGGCAACATCACACGATAGTGAGAATAGTGCAGTAGCACAAACAACCTTGGCTGAAAAATTTGCACAAGTTGATAAAAAAGCAACTCCTCAGCAAAAATCTGTTGCATTACCACTCCCCGGCTCATCAATACAGGAAGAAGTTACAGTTGTAAGGAAGAACGTAAATATTAGTGTAGGTGGTGGCGTTAACTATGGCACATTAAATGCAGGCTATGCCTTAAATGCCGTAGCAGACAAAAGAATAAGTAATAAAATGAGTATTGAGGTGACCATGGGCTATATAAACAATAACAGCGCCACAGTGACCAGCTATGGTGCATCGAACTACGGCCCCTCAAACGGCCCCACAAATAATAAGGGGCATATCGTGTCTAATACCAGCAGCAACACCACTCCTACACAGCTTAATTACCTGCAGTTTTCGCCTGTAGCTGGCTACAACGTTTCTAAAAATATAAGTGTAGGCGCTGGTGCTGATCTGCAACGTCTGCTGCAGGATCACGAAACTGCCGTGATCTATAACGACAAAGAAAAGGTGGCACCGATGACAGATATAGGGCTTTTATTAAAAACAGACTATGCGGTAACCACACGCCTTAAAGGTGGGGTAAGTTACCGCATAGGCGCTAATAATTTAATTTCCGCAGGTAATAACTATATAGACCGTAATTACATGCAGGTACAATTAAAATATCGTTTACATTAAGGATCCCGAAATTATCCGGGTCAACTTGTAAATTGCAGTATGATCATCAACAGGCTGGACCACCTGGTACTTACGGTGGCTGATGTGGACACAACTTGTGCGTTTTATGCACACATCATGGGTATGACTATAATTACTTTTGGAGAGAACAGGAAAGCACTGCAGTTTGGACAACAGAAGATAAACCTGCATCAGAAAGGGAAAGAGATAGACCCCAAAGCCAACCACCCCACACCGGGATCTGCAGATCTGTGTTTTATTAGCGATACACCGGTAACAGACGTACTTGAAGAATTACGTACCAAAGGCATTGATATACTGGAAGGCATTGTAGAAAGGACAGGCGCTACGGGAAAGATAGCCTCTATATATTTTCGCGATCCTGACATGAACCTGGTTGAAGTGAGCAATTATAAGTAAGGCTGCCTTTATCAGACAGCCTTACTTATTCACTATTCCTTTCGCTATCAATTAAGCTTGCTTTTTTAACTTTAGTATGCTCCAATCTGTTTTTTCGGCTGCAATAGTATTGGAGAGTAAACCCAGGCCATCTATTTCCATTTCTACCACATCGCCATCCAGCAGCCACTGATCCTTAAAAGCAGGATCGTTGAGCCTGCCGGTGCCGTTAAGCTCCAGGAAGCAACCTGTGCCTACAGTACCGCTACCGATCACATCGCCGGGTAGCACATCTACCCCATATGCGCAGCGTTCTATTATTTCAGCAAATGTCCAGTCCATATCGGCCATGTTACCTGCGCTCACTTCTATACCATTTACCTTACAAGTCATTTTAAGGTTGTATGCGGCACCTGTATGGTTGGGCTTGGCAGGTACACGATACTGCTCCAGTTCATCGGGCGTAACAAGCATTGGGCCTATTACCGTACTAAAATCCTTACCCTTAGCCGGGCCCAGGTTCAGCAACATTTCTTCCATTTGCAGGGTACGGGCGCTCATGTCGTTCATTATCATGTACCCACCTATATATTGGTCAGCTTCTTCAGCCTTTATGTTGCGTCCCTTCTTACACAATACCACTGCGGCTTCCAGTTCAAAATCCAGCTTTTGCAGGTGGTCCGGCATCACCGGTATTTCGCCCGGGCCTTGTATGGCATTATGATTTGTGAAGTAGAATATAGGATACTGGTCGAACTCGGCGATCATATCTACCTTACGGTTGCGGCGGGCAGCGGCAACATGCTGCCTGAAGGCATAACCATCGCGACATGAGGTTGGGTGTGGCACAGGCGCCATAATGTGAGCCGCATTGTAGGGAATGGCTTGTGCCGTAGTATTCTTGCCGTTCTTTATATCTGCCTCAGTAGTACGCATCAGGCCTACGTTCAGCTCCCAGTTGTCTAGCAATGCTTTCATATTGCCTGGCAGTTCGGGGTTGGCAGTATTGGTAGCATATAGCATATTGTTGATGTAAAAAGCAAGTTGCTGTCCGCCATTGCTTACATAGGTTACTAGTTTCATATACTGTTGTCTTTTTAAGACAGCGAAATTAACGGATAAGGCTGTAATAGCAATCAGCTATTCGGTAAGCTGGCGTCCAGCATAGTAAACAGACCTATTACCAATCAATTTTACAACCAGAAAAGCCATCTAAACAACAGTATTCCGATGGTGCAGAACAATGTATTTTGACCCTGTAAGCCTGAAAACATGCTACATTGCAGCCAAGTATGCTTTTTTTGTTAACCTATTCCCAAAAACATTTCATTGCGTTTGCAATCGGCGAGGGCAATTGGTAGTTTTAATTAAATTTGCAACCGCACTATTATATATTATGCTTCGATTTCAGCACATGTCTTACCTGTTTACACTCGGCGTATTGCCGGTGTTTATAGTGTTGTTTTTATGGATGCTCTACTGGCGTAAAAGCAAATTGAAAAAAATAGGTGATGAAGAATTGGTTGCCTCTCAGATACGGGGATTTATACCGGGCCGCCACACGTTCAAGTTTATTTTGCTGGCAGTAGCACTGGGCGCCATTATTATTGGCTGGGCCAACCTGCAAAGCGCAGACCATATAGAAAAAATACAACGCAAGGGCGTAGATGTAGTTATTGCACTGGATGTAAGCAAGAGTATGCTGGCAAAAGACCTGCAGCCTGACAGGCTTACACGGGCCAAGCAACTTATATCGCGCATTATAGACAAGATGCAGAACGACAGGGTGGCTCTTGTTTTGTTTGCAGGAAGATCTTACCTGCAAGTACCCATGACGGTTGACTACAGCGCAGTAAAAATGATGCTGCAGAATGCAGGGCCAGAGTCTGTACCTACACAGGGTACTGTGATTGGCGACGCTGTAGATATGGCGATGCAATCTTTTTCTAAACAGGAAAGGAAGTATAAGACCCTCATTATCATATCGGACGGGGAAGACCACGATGAAAAGGCAATTGCCAAAACCAGGGAAGCCGCCGATGCCGGGGTAATAGTGCATACAGTGGGTATAGGATCGCCACAGGGCGCTACTATATTTGATCCTGCTACCAAGTCTGTAAAGCTGGATGAAAATGGCCAGCCCGTCATCAGCAAACTGAACGAGGACGAGATGAAACAAATAGCTACTGCAGGGCATGGCACATATAGTTTGTTGCAAAACACAGACGAGGTAGCCAACAAACTGGTGAAGGAAATGGATGGCATGGAGCAGAAAAGCCTGGGCGCAGTTGTATTTACAGATTACACCAGCTATTTCCAGTACTTCCTGGCAGTGGGCTTGCTTGCTTTACTTATTGACTGGTTATTGCCAGGAGCGAAAACAAAATTGAAAGCAAAGACAGCATGAAAAAATACATCAGCTTATTTATAGTTCTAGTTGGCGTTTGCGGCAGTACAGCGCTCGCGCAAAACCAGGCCGATGCATTGATACGGCAGGGTAACAAATTGTATGAACAACAAAAATACAACGATGCGGCTGCAGACTACCAGAAAGCATTGACTAAAAACCCAAACTATACCCCAGGCCTTTTTAACCTGGGCAACTCACTTTACCAGCAGCAGAAGTTTGATGCCTCGCGGCAAGTAATGACCGCCACAGCCAACGCTACTAAAGATAAAACTGCTAAGGCCGGCGTAAACTACAACATAGGTAATACCTACATGGCCGAAAAAAAATGGGAAGATGCTGTGAATAGCTACAAGCAAACGTTGCGCAACAACCCACAAGACCTTGATGCCAAATATAATCTGTCTTACGCGGAGCAAATGCTGAAGAAGCAACAGCAAGGTGGCGGTGGTAGTAAAGACCAGAAAAAAGACGATAAGAAAGATAAAAACAAGGACAAACAAAAACAGAACAAGGACGATAAGGGAAAAGATAAGGATAAGGATAAAGACAAGCAAAACCAGGACCAGCAGAACAAAGACAATAAGGACGATAAAGACAAACAAGATCAGCAGCAGCAAAGCCAGCCCAGCAAGCTGACACAGCAGCAAGCCGACCAGGTGCTGAATGCATTGCAGAACGAAGAAAAGAAATTACAGGATAAACTGAATAAAGAAAAGGGCATACCTGCAAGAATGGAAAAAGACTGGTAGCACACCAAGCGAAACAGAATGTTGTTCCTAAATAAAAATGTACAGCACTTGTTTATATTTTATTACGCCCCGGCTCAATAGCCGGGGTTATTTTTTGCACAGTGTATGACAGACATTATTTACGCTTTTTATACAGATGCAGCACAGTATATACACAGTAATCAGTCTATTTTATGCGGCCTGCATGACAATACAAATTCATTTTCTTTCCTTTTTTGTAACCTCATAGCCACATAGGTTGTGCACATGTTTTCAACATCACTATAAAAAAGTTTGAAGATTTTTTTTTAGTCGCAAAATTATTTTTAATATTGTGGTAAGGATTGTACTTACTAACCCATCCTTTATAGAAACCCGGCAGTTCACAACACTTGCCGGGTTTTTTTTGTATAGCCGGAATGCCTTACCTGCAGCCTCTTTCAACGATCACCGTTTTGTATGTTCGACTATTTTATTTTTTACAAACCTTTTAATGTGCTTTCACAGTTTTCTGAAGAAGGTGATAAAAAAACGCTGGCACACTACTTACCCCATGTTGCAAAAAATGTTTACCCGGTAGGTCGGCTCGATTATGACAGTGAAGGACTGTTGTTACTTACTAACGATAAAGCACTCACACATCAATTGCTCGATCCTTCTTTCAAACACAAACGTACCTACCTGGTACAAGTGGAAGGATTGATAAATGCAGTAGCAATAAAAAATTTACAACAAGGTGTTATCATAACCATTGACGGAAAAAAATACACCACCCTACCCGCAGAGGCAGAGTTGTTATCTGCACCACCTTTGCTACCCGACCGTAACCCACCCATACGCTACAGGAAAAACGTACCAGACTCGTGGCTGTCCCTTACACTTACTGAGGGCAAGAACAGACAAGTGCGGAGAATGACAGCGGCAGTGGGATTCCCAACGCTTCGATTAGTGCGATACAGCATAGGCAGCGTAACGATAGGCAACATGCAACCGGGAGAAAGTATTAAGCTTACAGGCACAGACAAACAATTGTTATTTAGCCGCTGAATGGCATATATTTGACCGTTCTCCTACCCGGCATGTTATTATTATCATATTTTTCATTGCTTATTCGCAGGTATGGTTATTTTTGTGCTGTTTAAAATATTTTTGCAATTATGTTCAATTTGATTTTGTTCGGCCCTCCGGGTAGTGGCAAGGGCACCCAATCGGAAAATGTTGTGAAGACATACCGATTGCAGCACATATCTACCGGCGACCTTTTACGTGATGAAGTAACACGGCATACACCACTAGGTGTAGAAGCCAAGAAATACATGGACCAGGGTTTACTGGTACCAGACGAAGTAGTGATAGGAATGATAAGCAGTAAGATAGATGAACTGCCAGATGCACGTGGTTTTATATTTGATGGCTTCCCGCGTACCAAGGCACAAGCAGAGGCCCTGGACAAACTGCTGGAGTTTAAAAACACATCTATAAACCTGGTATTGTCTCTTGAAGTGCCTGAACAGCAACTCATAGATCGCCTGGTAGGCCGCGGGGCTACATCGGGCCGTTCTGATGATAATGCAGAAGTGATCACCAAACGTATAAAGGAATACCACACCAAAACTGCAGCAGTTGCCAGCCATTATGCTGAACAAGGAAAGCTGGAACGTGTGAAAGGTGACAACTCAATAGAAGATACATTCAGGCTTTTAGCCAAACAAATAGATAAATACCTGTTACCAGCGTAAGTATTGTGGAGAAAGGAAATTTTGTTGATTATATAAGGATATTTTGCCGCTCGGGTAAAGGTGGTGCAGGAAGCACACACTTTGCCCGTACTAAGTTTGATGCACAGGCAGGACCCGACGGCGGAGACGGCGGACGTGGTGGCCACATAATACTTAAAGGGAACAGCCAATTATGGACATTGCTGCACCTGCGCTATTATAAGAACGTACATGCCGAAGATGGCCAGAACGGCAGCAAGAATAAATGCACAGGGCGCTTTGGTAAAGACGTGATCATAGAGGTGCCATTGGGCACCATAGCCAAAGACCAGGAAACCGACGAGATAGAAGCTGAAATACTTGAAGACGGCCAGGAAGTAATATGGCTGCATGGCGGCCGTGGCGGATTGGGCAACTCAAACTTTGCTACAGCTACCAACCAGGTACCAGAATACTCACAACCCGGCGAAATGGGTATTGAAGGGTATAAGAACCTGGAACTGAAAGTACTTGCCGATGTGGGCCTTGTGGGCTTCCCTAATGCGGGTAAATCCACCTTGCTATCTGTTGTAAGTGCTGCCAAACCCAAAATAGCTAATTACGCATTTACAACTGTAGTACCCATGTTGGGTATAGTGGCCTACCGCGATAACCGGTCTTTCTGCATGGCAGACTTACCAGGCATTATAGAAGGTGCAGCAGAAGGCAAGGGTCTTGGGCATCGTTTCTTGCGCCATATAGAGCGCAATGCAGCCCTTTTGTTCCTGATACCGGCAGATAGTAGCGACCATGCAAAAGAGTTTGACATACTGATCAATGAGCTGGAACAGTTTAACCCCGAGCTACTGGATAAAAAGATCATCCTAGCTATAAGCAAAAGTGAAATGCTGGACGATGAGTTAAAAACAGAAATAGCGAAGACGTTGCCGAAAGATGTTCCGCACATCTTTATCTCG
>Ga0206997_10074_pt1 | contig 27036 bp, 22 predicted proteins | sample Alteio_BWMinCont_3_FD_153478 | JGI IMG/M metagenome (GOLD analysis project Ga0206997, IMG submission 153478) | Enriched cells from forest soil in Barre Woods Harvard Forest LTER site, Petersham, Massachusetts, United States -... | ecosystem: Environmental > Terrestrial > Soil > Temperate forest >...
CCGAACACGGTGGCCCTGCGCGACTTCTTGTCCCCCATCTTTATTTATGGAAGAGCGCCAAATGGGTGCGGGGCATTACGCTGATGCATGAGGATGAACCTGGCTTTTGGGAAAGCCTCGGCTATCACAATTATGGTGACCCATGGCGGGAGCAGCGTTACTCGGGCGACGAGTGATGTGGCGTGTCGGAACGGTCGTTGCTTTTCACAACGAAACGGCGACGGCACGGACGATCACGCTTAAAGTTCCAGATTGGCCGGGTCACATCGCAGGCCAGCACGTTGACGTGCGTTTGACGGCCTCGGATGGATACTCCGCAGTTAGGTCATACTCGATTGCCTCTGCGCCGAACTCCGAAGGACGCGTTGAACTAACCGTCGAACGACTACCCAACGGCGAAGTCTCACCCTACCTCACGCAAGAAGTCGCAGTCAGCGATCGTCTGGAGTTGCGAGGCCCGATCGGCGGCTGGTTTGTGTGGCGCACCCAACAAACTGAGCCGATCCAACTAATCGCAGGGGGTTCCGGTATCGTTCCGCTCATGGCAATGATTCGGTCGCGTATCTCGGCGGGTGGCACTGCGCCCTTGCGATTGTTGTATTCGGTGCGCGAACCGGAAGCGGTTTTTTACCGCGACGAATTGCAAGCGCTATCGAATAAGGACAACCCTGTGACGGTGACATATGCCTACACACGAGCCATTCCGAAAGATTGGCCGCGACCGCCTGGCCGCATCGACGCCGCTCTGATCGCGAACGCGACCTGGCCCTCAAACGTTGGTCCGACATGTTACGTTTGCGGCCCCACATCGTTCGTTGAGACAGCTGCTGGATTCCTTGCTGGCTTGGGTAACAGCCCTGACAAGATTAGAACGGAGCGTTTTGGCCCCACGGGAGATCGAAAATGAGTTCAACCGCTTACGACTACGTTGACGGTAATGCCGCCGCCGGTGAATTGAGCAGAATATTCGCAACGGACGTGACCGCTGCAGAGGGACAGTGTGCGCACTGCGGCGCAATAAAGCGCTTTGCCGAGGCCCATTTGTATATGCAGGGTCCTGGTATTGTGGCGCGGTGCGCGGTTTGCGAGAACGTGCTTCTTCGCCTTGCAAAGGTTCGTCAGCGCGTGTCCCTCGATATGCGAGGCATCACATATTTGAAGCTCGACACGTCACAATCCCTTGAGTCCAGCGGATAACCCGGAGTTCCGGAGAACGAAGGGCATATGATCACTTTACTCTCCATGATTGTCCTGGGATTTTTCCTTGGCATGCGCCACGCGACCGATCCAGATCATGTTGTGGCCGTGAGTACCATTGTGAGCTGTCAGCGAAGCATGAAGCATGCGGCGATGATCGGCGTTCTTTGGGGATTGGGTCATACGATCACGATTTTCGTCGTCGGCTCGGCCATCATTCTGTTCAACTTTGTAATTCCGCCGAGACTCGGACTCTCGATGGAGTTATCCGTGGGTCTTATGTTGATTCTCCTTGGGATTCTGAACCTCTCAGGAATAATGGGATGGATAACGAAAGCGTGTACGAGATCGCACAGTGGGATAGAGGTCCATCCCCACGTCCATCGAGCCTGCATCCAGAGCCATTCACAAAAACACACCCGCGCGAAGGCTTCGACAAATCATTGGGCGATTGAAGCTTACGGCCAATTGGGTTTGTATCAGATCATCCGGCCATTGGCTGTGGGAATCGTCCATGGTCTCGCCGGGTCCGCAGCGGTAGCCTTGCTGGTTCTTGCGACCATCCGTGAATCCTTTGGGGCGTTGGTGTACTTACTTGTATTCGGGATCGGAACAATCGCAGGCATGATGGTTATTACGGCGGCCATAGCCGTACCGTTCAAATTTTCGGAAGCTCGTTCCGCTCGCCTTAATCGGGGTCTGAGTACGGTAAGTGGCTTGATCAGCTTGTCCTTTGGTGTCTTTGTCGTTTATCAAATGGGGTTCGTCAATGGACTTTTCACACGCAATCCCATTTGGATCCCCCATTGAATTTCTGAGGAAGGGAAACGTAACCGATATGGTCCTCCATTCGAAAGGCAGCCAAATGGCAACTACTCCTATCTTGGCGCAGTCCCATGGCCGGGGGCTTAAATGTTTTGTTCCCTGCGGGGCACACGCCGCACACACGGGGTAAGAAGAACTCAGACCATGTTTGGGCGCGTGCCAAACCCTTTGTGCCCGGGCATTCAGTAAATCGTAGCCACTACTTCACTGACGCCCGACCTCTATGCCGTTCTATCTGGCACTTTAGATAGTTCAGCCGTGCCGCGAATCCTCGCTAGTTTTGGTAATGCATCCCAGAATAATGTCCACCACATGCACGTCCTATTTCAATCCACAATTGGAGGCATTCGCGAAGGTATCTGTCTTTACGATTTCTTTAGCAGCTTTTCTATCCTCACCTTCTACAACATGGACGTCCTTTCCTTCGCCCACTAGCTTCGGTACTGGATCTCTATGGGCGCAGTATCCGGCGGCATTCCCGAACTGCTCGGCGTCCCGCGCGCGGCGCAGCTTCCTCATGCTGCTGGCCAAGTATCCGCAGATCGGGAAGACCAACCAACGAATAGCGACAGGGTTAGGGCTCCTGCCGAGAGCGTTCCCGCGCAATGCGTGTTCATTCGCTCACGCAATGTCAGTCGCGGCAAAATAATGAGCCCAGAACCAATTGAAATTTAGGGTGATGCGGTGGGACTACTCCTCTTTCCAAGGCTGCCGTGTTCTGAGGCGATTCGCGCCTTACAAGAATCAGAACTCCATCTTCAGCGCAAACTGGATCGAACGGGGGCCGCCGATTTGGTACAGGGGATTGAAGCCTCCGTTGGCGCCGCCGGAGCCGAGGCTGCTGGCAAGCGTTTGCGTCGATTGGCCGAACTGCGGGCTGGTCAGCATGTTGTTGGGGCTGCCAAAGTTCGGGTTGTTGAAGATGTTGAAGCACTCGGCTCGGAAACGCAGCCCGAATTTCTCGGTAACGTGAAATTGCCTTTGCAACGCGAGATCGGCTTGCCAGGCTCCGAAACCCCGCAGGAAATTGCGACCCAAATCGCCCTGCTGCCCGGAAGGCGGTGCGGTAAAAGCTGCAGGATTGAAAGCCTTGCCGCCGGGATATTGCGACCCATAAAGCACAAGAGGTATTCCTGGGTTCACGTTCGGGCGGGGACTGAGGGCAACACCATCAGCAAAGAAAACCCCGGCAACAATATCAACGGGGGGCGCCGATCTGGCCACAATGAAGCCGTCCAGCGACCAGTCGCCTAGTACGGCATGGGTAACCTTCTGTGTTCCGGGGGCCGGAACATCGTAGGTCGCGCCAGCCGTAAAGGAATGCCGGATGTCAAAGTCCGAATCGCCGCGATCAATATTGGGATTGGCGAGCGAGGCCGGCGTGTTGATGTAGGTACCGAAGGTGTTGGTCGTAAAGGCGTCGGTGGAGGAGTTGTCGATCGAGTGGGAGAAGGTATACGACGCTAGAGCTTCGAGCCCCCGCGACAAACTCCGCTGGAACTTGAGTTGGAGGGCGTGATAGTCCGACATGGCCGAATTGTCGGTCAGCACGACGTTCGAAAAGTTCGGGTTCACGTTAGAGAGGTGGGTGACGCGCAGCAAGTCGCGCCCGATTGCGCCGACGTATGTGAGTGACAGGCTCTGTCTGCTGCCCAGCGGCTGATCGAGCGCAATATTCCATTGATAGCTGCGAGGGAGCTTTAAATGCGGGTCGGCGACAAAGATGACGGAAACCGGTGGATTCTGGGTAATGGCCGGGGGAGCCGCATTGTCCGGGCTCAATGGAAACGGCGTGGGCACGGGGCTGATGAACTTGGTTGCGCCGTATGGAAAGTAGCCGGATACGCCGCCGAGCGAGCCTTGGCCCAGATCGTAGAAGACGCCGAAACCGGCTCGGACCGTGGCACCCCAATTTTGTTTATTGCGACTCAATTGATATGCCAATCCCACCCGAGGTGCCACGTTTCCGTAGGTTGTCTTATAAAGCGGAGTGCCGCGAGGGGCCAAGGTCATGGTCGCTGGATTGTTTAGGCCCGACACAGTGAAAGGATCGTTGGCCGCATTCTTGCCCTTTAGCGGCGGATTCACGTCCCACCGCAAACCATAGGTCACGGTGAATCGGGGAGTGATTTTCCAGGTGTCCTGACTATAGAGGGAGAAGTTTCGGGAGAGGAGCGCGTTCGGTAGGTCCACGCTCGTCTCGGCGAAGACCGCCGATCCCGAGAGAGCTCCTCCTGGGAAAGACGTCGTGCCGGAGAATTCGACAGACTGGGCGTACGTGTAGGCGCTGGCGAAAGGGGCGAGCCAGCGATAGTCCACCCCGAACTTCAATTGATGGCTGGCTTTGGTTACCGAAAGATTGTCCACGAGGTTGATCTGGCGTTGCTCGCTGGCTCCGAAGCTGCCCTGCCCGTATTCTCCTGCACCTGGAATGTATAGCTCAAAGAGGCTGTTAGCGGACGTGTAGCCGGGCGGAAACAACGCGGAATCGGGAAGCGGCGCCGCTCCTCCGAAATTATCCATTGCGTAGCGGGAGGCAACCCGCTGGTTGCTATAGTTGGCGCGGAGTTCGTTGCTGACGGCCGGCGAGATCAATTGGGTCAGCCCGATGGTGCCGGTTTGAACGGAGGAGGAAAACGGCTGGGTCACGCTGAGAACCGGTCCAGCGAGAGCGGGGGATCTCTGGTCTATGCGGGACGGCGAATAGTTATACCGGCCGAAGATGCTGAGCTTCGAGTTGACATGGTGATCGACACGGATGCTGTAGGCGTTGAGCGAGGAAAGGTTGGAATAGCTAGCGTTGAATTGCGCCAATCCCGCCCCGAGTTCGGGGCCGTTTTGAATGGGATATGCGTTCAAGTACGGCCGCATCGCCGCGGGAGCGCTCTGCCGCGAGGTAGCGTCTGGTACGACCGTTTCCTGGGTCATCGGCTGGCGCAGTCGCAGCCCTTCGTAAGAGAAAAAGAAGAACGTCTTGTCTTTGATTATTGGGCCACCGACTACGCCGCCAAAATCATTCTGCCGCTCTTCAGGTTTCGGCAACTTATTGGCGTTCGCGAACCAATCGTTGGCGTCCAGTACGTCGTTCCTGAAATATTCAAACAAAGTACCGTGAAAAGCATTCGTTCCAGAGCGCGTCACGATGGAAATCTGTCCGCCGGGGGTGCGTCCGAACTCGGGAGCAAACGAAGAAGTCTGAATGCGAAACTCCTCCACGGCATCGACCGAAACAAGGCTGTTCGTGCCACCCGAAATGCCGAGCGCGGGCAGCGCTCCTCCGGCTGACTGCACGAGCACTGGGAATCCGGTGACGCCGAAATTGGCGCTGACCCCATCCACAGTGAAATAGTTGGCGTCTGCGCGCTGCCCATTCACGCTGAACTGTCCCTGATCGTCGAAGGCCGCGGCGGTCACGACCACGCCCGGCGTGAGCATGATCAATGTTTGGAAGCTCCTGCCATTGAGGGGAAGATTCTCGACGAATGTGCGGTCGATAACCGTGCTCACTGCCGCCGACTCGGTATTCACCACCGGCGCGCCGGCTTCCACCGTGACGCTCTGCGCCGCGGAACCAAGCGTCATCTCGAAGTCGATTGCGAGAGCGTCCTGGACGTGTAGGGTCACGTCCGGCTTGATCAGCTTCTGGAAGCCGGGCTTCTCGATTTCGATGCGATAGCCGCCGGGAGGCAGATTCGTGAGGTAGTACTGCCCTAACTCGTTAGTCGCACCTTCGTAGCGGACATTTGTACCGGAGTTGACAGCGGAGACCTTCGCGTCGGCAATCACGGCACGGCTCGGATCGGTCACGCGCCCCGTGATGGACGCACTTGTGGATTGCGCGCGAAGAGCTGCGGTGAAAGAAGCAAGGAAGAAAAGGGCGAGGATGAATGCTCGACGCACGATCCACACCTCGCAGCCGGCGGCGAAAATGTTGCAAGAATCTTTCGTCAGTGTCAAGGTTTAGACTGAGTTAAGATGCCGGGCATCGTGAGGAGCGCTCGCGAACGAGCACGACAGCTTGTCGCGCTGACGACTAAACTGGCATGCATTCTGCTGGTTTCGTCCTCCTTCGCCTTTGCGCTTGACCCCTCGCTCGACGTCAGCCAATACGCGCATACGGCGTGGAAGGTGCGCGACGGTTTTACCCAGGGTGCGATACTAGCGATTGCGCAGGCGCCTGACGGTTATCTGTGGCTGGGCACGGAATTCGGTTTGTATCGCTTTGACGGGGTTCGGGCGATTCCCTGGCATTCGCCGTCAGGTGCGGACCTCCCTTCACAACATATTTACTGCTTACTGGTTGCGCGCGACGGAACACTGTGGATTGGCACTCAGGGTGGCGCCGCGTCTTGGAAAGACGGCAAACTTAGGCGTTATCCCGAGCTCGACGGACAGAGCATTAGCTCCTTCCTTGAAGACCGTGAAGGCACGATATGGTCCAGCGGCCAGAAAGACTTCTATCCTCCGCACATTTGCGCGATCGAGAAAACCGGTGTTGACTGCTATGGTGACGGTGGCAGCCTGAGTCGCGGGGGATCGGTTGCCAAGATGTATGAAGACGCGAAAGCCACTGTTTGGGCCGTCGCCAGATATGGGATCTGGAGATGGAGGCCAGGACCTCCGGAATTCTACCCGCTGCCATTTGGAATTGATACAACCTACGGAATCACGGAAGATGACGCCGGCAACTTGCTCCTCGGTTTGGCTGGAGGAATTCGACGCTTCCACGACGGGAAGACCGAAGCGTTTCGGCTGCCCGGCAAGCTGCAATCCTTCACAGTCAGAACGATCCTCGATGACCGAGACGGTGGTCTCTGGATCGCCGCGTACCATGCGGGTCTTATCCATGTACATCAGGGAAAAGTGGAGGTATTTAGACAAGCAGACGGTCTATCGAACGACGAGGTCGAGGCACTCTATGAAGATCGAGAGAATAACCTCTGGGTTGCGACAGAGGACGGCTTGGATCGATTTCGGAACACTGCCGTTGCTACCTTTTCCATAAAAGAAGGGCTGTCGAATGGACAGGTTCGGTCGGTTCTGGCAGACGAAGACGGAAGCGTTTGGATTGCGACGCCAGGCGGTCTTGATCGGTGGAGTGACGGGCAAATCACCACCTACAACCACCGCGATGGGATGCTGAATGGACTATCGCCGGCCTCTCTTTTTCAGGATCGGAGCAGGCGATTGTGGCTGTCGACGACTCAGGATATCGGATATTTAGAAGGCAACCGCTTTGTTGCCGTGACCAGCACCTACGACGGCAGATTGTTGGACATCGCTCAAGATTCTGCTGGGGATATCTGGATGGCCGATCAGCGAGGAGGGCTCCTTCATCTTAGCAGTGGCAAGCTCGTCGAACGAATTCCGTGGTCTAGTCTCGGGCATAAGGACTTTGCTATCAGTTTAGCTGCAGATGCCTCACGAGGCGGTATTTGGCTTGGATTCTTTGGGGGGAGCATCTCCTACTTCGCCAGCGGCAAAATTCGGGAGACGTATTCTTCCGCAAACGGATTGGGCGGCGGTAGTGTTACGAATCTGCAAGTCGAAAAAGATGGCGCGCTTTGGGCGGCAACGGACAGCGGCTTGAGCCGAATGAAAAATGGACGCTTCGCCACGCTTGATCGCCAGAATGGATTGTCTTGCGATCCGATTCACTGGATGATACGTGACGATGAGGGTTCGTTTTGGCTGTACACTCCATGCGGTTTATTGCGCCTGGCGCGCTCTGAGATTGACGCTTGGACTCTCGCGCTCGACAACGGGCGAGCCACAAATCTGGTTCTTCATCCCAAAGTTTTCGACAACTATGATGGCGTAACGGCGCATGAACAGGCCTACCGACCCTACAATCCTCCAATCACGAAATCCCTGGATGGCCGAATCTGGTTCGTGCCTTTCGATGGTGTCAGTGTGATCGATCCGCGCCACCTCCCCTTCAACAAAGTACCACCACCAGTACACATCGAGCGAATCACCGCGAATGGTAAAACCTACGATGCGTCGAACGGGTTACGCCTCCCACCCCGAATTCGCGATCTTAAGATTGATTACACTGCGCTCAGTTTTGTCGTGCCGGAAAAAGTTCAGTTCCGCTACCAACTCGAAGGGCAGGATCGCAACTGGCGGGAGGTCGCCAACGACCGCGAGGTGCAATACTCGAATCTCGCGCCGGGAAACTACGTTTTTCGCGTGACCGCAGCCAACAACAGCGGCGTGTGGAATGAAGAAGGCGCGGCTTTGGATTTTGCGATTGCTGCGGCGTACTATCAAACGAACTGGTTCCTAGCACTGTGCGCAGCAGCTTTCCTGGGATTGCTCTACGCGCTTTATGAACTCCGGCTCCGCCAACTCACCCGGGAGTTCACCATGGGGCTCGAAGCGCGTGTCAGTGAACGAACGCGCATCGCACGCGAACTCCATGATACCCTGCTCCAAAGTCTACACGGGCTGATGTTTCAATTTCAGGCGGTACGCAATCTGCTTCCCCTCCGTACCGAAATGGCAATCCAGGTGCTCGATGTGGCAATCAGTAGGACGGAGCAGGCAATCACGGAGGGCCGTGACGCTATTCAGGATATACGTTCCAACACCGTTGCTCAGAGCGATCTTCCGGAACTGTTGACTGCGACGGGCAGCGAATTAGCTGGCTTGCAGAAAATCAATGACAACTCACCGACATTCGCTATGACTGTCGAGGGCGAGCGAAAAAGGTTGTCCCCGATCATCCAGGAAGAAGTTTATCAGGTGGCACGGGAACTTTTTCGAAATGCCTTCCGCCACGCGGAGGCTCGTCGGATTGAAGCCGATATTAGATACGACGATCGCGTGCTTCGCTTGCGTATCCGTGATAATGGCAAAGGCATCGACCTGAAGGTACTGCAGCAAGGTGGCAACGGACACTGGGGGTTGCGCGGAGCCCGAGAGCGCGCGGAGCGGATCGGAGCGCAATTGGATTTTTGGAGCGAAGCCGGAGCGGGCACGGAAGTGCAGTTAACAGTTCCTGCCAGGATCGCCTACGCAGGGTCCCGTGACAGCCTTCTACCCAAATTACTCCGCAAGGTAACACGTCATGCCCAGCGGAACTAAAACCATTCGTGTCATGACCGTTGACGACCATCCTCTACTTCGTGAGGGCATCGCAGCACTGCTTAATGCAGAACCTGACATGAAGTTGGTTGGGGAGGCTTCCAACGGAGAGGAAGCTGTCGGAAAATTCCAAGCCCACCACCCGGATGTAATGTTAATGGATCTCCAGATGCCAGGTATGAATGGCATCGAAGCAATTAACCGTATTCGCAGCGAATTTCCCGAGGCTCGGATTATCGTGCTGACGACGTACACGGGGGACGCCCACGTAATGGGAGCCCTGAAAGCAGGCGCCCGCGCCTACTTATTGAAAGCGCATGTTCATCGCGAACTCCCGGACACGATTCGCGCCGTGTTTGCAGGACAGAAGCGAATTCCCGCGGAGGTCGCCGCAGAACTGGCTGAGCATGCCGCGGATGATAGCTTGACCTCTCGCGAAATCGATGTGCTGCGCTTGATTGCCGCCGGGAACGCCAACAAACAAATTGCCGATCAGCTCTCAATTGGGGAAGCCACCGTCAAGAGCCACGTCACGAACATACTCTCAAAGCTCGGCGCCAACGACAGGGCCCACGCAGTAACCATTGGTCTGAAGCGCGGACTGATTGACCTACGCACCCCCTGAAAGTTGGAGAGCCGTACCCTCCTTTTAGCCGTATCACCCTGCTCTTCGCATTTTCTATCCTTTTGGCTATTTGCTTTTTTGGGGAGGAACGTGCAACGCTTATTCTCGACATTCGCAAACGGGTGGCCAGGCATAGGCCTGCTGCTTCAACGATTGCTCATCGGTACAGTTCTGATTCACTGCGCATTTGTCCAAACAAAGGAAGTTCCTCATTTGCCCCAAGTAATAGCGCAAATGGTCGCAGCGATCCTTCTGATGATCGGTTTAGGAACGCCATTCGCGGGAACTATCATCGCCGGCATGGAGTTATGGATCGTTTTCTCGGGCTCAGCTGATACATGGATCGCGATCATGTTGGTCGGCCTGGCGGCAACCTTGGCTATGATTGGACCCGGCGCATGGTCCGTCGATGCGCGGCTCTTTGGACGAAAGCACATCGAGTTTCGCAAAGGTAGCGAGTTTTGATCCCCCGAAAGTCGTAGCACCGACTCTCACCATATTCTTACCCGCCCACTCGACCATTTGGGGTTGGCCGCGAACCGGAGCGCACATGAGAATGCGTGCTAGAGCGGCGATGAAGTTCAGATCGCTAACGCAGTTGTCGCGAGGGGACGCGAGCAAGTCGGGAGGTTGACGATGGCTACGAATACATCAGCTTATGCGGTTCCCGGATACCGAAACTCGAATCCAACCATGCCAGGAGTCGAACACTCACGGGAAACAATTCCAGCGGTTTTTGATGAAATCGTGGGGCAGAGTCCTGCGCTTCGTGAAGTGCTGGGGCTTGCCGAGATGGTCGCTGCAACTGATTCAACAGTCCTCCTACTGGGCGAGACTGGCACTGGTAAAGAGCTCATTGCCCGCGCCATTCACGAAGTCAGCAGCCGGCGCGCACGCCCATTTATAAAGCTCAATTGCGCAGCCATTCCCTTTGAACTCTTGGAAAGCGAGCTGTTTGGGCATGAGAAAGGCGCCTTCACCGGAGCTATTACGCAGAAGATTGGCCGTTTCGAAATGGCCGACAACGGCACACTATTTCTCGATGAAATCGGCGACCTGCCAGTGGCCATGCAGCCGAAACTTCTGCGCGTTTTGCAGGAAAAAGAGTTCGAGCGCCTGGGAAGCGGCCGGACACATCGTGTCAACGTCCGTTTGGTTGCGGCAACCCATCTCGATCTGGGCCAGATGGTTGCGCACAATGAATTCCGAGCTGATCTTTACTATCGCCTGAACGTCTTTCCCGTGATGCTGCCGGCATTGCGTGAACGCCGCGAAGACATTGCGCAACTTGTCTCGCACTTCGTGCAAGTATTTGCCCGCCGAATGAGTAAGCAGATCAACCATGTCCCAAAGGAAACTCTGGACGCGTTTACATCGTATCCCTGGCCGGGGAACGTACGGGAACTGCAAAACCTCATCGAACGCGCGGTGATATGCTCGGACAACGGAGTGCTTCCGAATCCATTGCTTGCAGACGCGGCACCGGTTGCGATCGAGAGCGGATTCGAGAATTCTGCAGGAGCCATGATCCGCGCGGACAACGCAGCACTTTCGAATTCTCTGTCTTCATCAAACGCAAATCCGGTCGTGTCGACAACTCCCGAAGGGCCCACATTAAAAGATTTTGAACGAACCTTGATCTTGCGTACGTTGCAAGCCGCAGGATGGGTTGTTGGTGGAGCCCATGGTGCCGCCGCCCGGCTGGGACTGAAGCGCACCACTCTGATTACCAAAATGAAGATCCTGGGGATTTCAAGTCCCGCGCAGCACGCGAGAAAATGCGCGACGCCGATCTTTTCACCCCACCAGAGTTAGTCGGTTGGCAGCCCGTGCGATCGATAATCGTGTAGCGGTAGAGCCTAGTTAAAGACTGTGAAAGCGCGGACAAGCTCTTCTTCGCGCGCATCAACCTTGATATGAGCTATCGGATAAGTCTATGTCCCGCATAACTGATCTCGACAAATCTGTGGCTCCAAACGTCCATAGGCTTCACGGGTTTTGGAAGAAATAACTTACTGGCGCCTCGTGGAAAAATCGCTTAACCCTAAAAAGTCATCGCGCTTCATCTGTCGGAATGCCGACTCGCCGTCTTATCCACGACTCTCGGTGTCGAGATCTCACAAAGACTTCTTACACCCGACTCGCATACTGTTTTTGATTAAGTTCGACAAAACCGCATCATCCGAAATTGGTATGCCATGTGCACTTCTGCCAAGTCGCTGGCTGGAATGCTCGACAATGCAGTCAAGGAGGACCGGATGACCCTCTACATCATGATCTTGGTGCTAGCTGTGCTTATCTTCCTCTCCCTACCCATTTCGGATCCCCGGAGCTCATTGAACGGCAAGCGCGAACGTTGAAACTAGCTGCGGCGGGATGTTATAGGAGCTTCGGTCGCCAAGACTGCGTCATCTGACTCGACCGCACCACGTCGGGAAGATTCTCTCCGTTGCTCCTCGATACCTTTGCGTTCAGATGAACCAAAACTTCGAATGGTCCCTTGGTTGCATCAATGTAATTCAGATCGGTTGCAGAGCGGCCGTACTTTTGCACACGTTAAGGAGATCAATGATGTCGAGTGTATCCGCCCCACCGAAACGAGCAGAGTGAGCGCCATCTACTTTCAGAACTATTGGACTCGGCGTACCGCTCGCTCCTGGCTCGACACCCCGGCCAGCCATTGGTGAATCTGCAGAGCGGGCATTGCATTTAAGGAGAAAACTTAGTTACGAGTTGAACTGCCCGCGGATGACGTTATAAACGGTCATGCGGCCAACTCGAAAGCGTAGATCCGATACCGACGGGGGAAGTCATCTCCCGTGTCCCTCAATTTGAAGGAGGAAATCCGATGGAAACCGCTGCAGCGAAACAGCAACCTATGGTTGGAGGCAATACGACTTCTGCCGACCAAACCTATTTGCGCACCGAACTGATACAACGCCGCGAGCGCCTACAAGCGGTTTTGCAGTCTCCCGCAGCCGATGCTTCTGTTTCTCAATTGCTCACAGCTGTCGACAGCGCGCTAAGCCGAATAGCTCAAGGAACATTTGGGCTTTGTGAGACGTGCCACGAGAGCATTGAAGCAGAGCGGCTGCTTTCCGATCCATTAGTGCGGTTTTGCCTGGACCACCTTACGAGCGCCGAACAGCACGCCCTGGAGAATGATCTTTCCTTAGCCGCTAGCATCCAGCATGCTCTTTTGCCGAAACCTGATTGGGCACCGGGCGGCTGGAACGTGCGGTACCACTACCAGCCCGCCGGCATCGTAAGCGGCGACTACTGCGATCTTTTCGAAGTAGGTACCGGCATGCTCCTCATGCTGGGGGATGTTTCGGGAAAGGGTGTTGCTGCGTCGATGCTCATGAGCCATCTCCATGCAACGTTTCGTAGTCTTGCCGAAGTTGGTCTACCACTCGATCACATGGTGGACGGCGCCAACCACATTTTCTGCGAGAGCACTCTTGCGGGGCAATACGCGACTCTCGTTGTGGGCCGATTCGACCACGATGGTTGCGTGGAGTTTGTGAACGCAGGGCACCTTCCTGTACTTCACATCCACCGTGATGCAGTGACGCCAAGGAATTCCACCGGAGTGCCGCTGGGCATGTTCTGTAACACGCGCTTTACTGTTCACCGGCTCACTCTGGCTCATGGTGACACTCTATTCCTATATACGGACGGTCTGACCGAAGCACGGAATCCCGACGACAGCGAGTATGGCCTCGACCGAATCCGCACACTGGTGGCGCGGCACGCGGGGTTGGAGCCTGCGGGGCTAATATCTGAATCTCTGCATGACTTGCTGAAATTTCAGGAAGGTTTGAAGCCAACGGACGATCTAACCCTTCTTGCCATTCGACGTGCCGACCGGACAATCGGCGCAAGACGCAAACAACAATGGAAGTCCTAAGTGCCGACGTAAAGCTACTGGCGTTCTATGAAATCGCTCGGCGAGCAAATCTCACGGACGACCCCGACCTCGTACATTTGCCGGTATTTCAAGCGGCCAAGGAACTCTACGAACATATATCCAAGTATCTGTGGGAAGCGTTTGGCAGCCGTGAAGCCACCGATGACTTTCGGAAGTTTCACACTGAGGGGATCTTGTCAACTCTGAGAATTAGAGTTGGGAAGATATCTGGATTGAGTTTGCGCCTGCCCCCCTCGAGCCTTTTCCGCTGCCGTCCGGAAGCCTGTAATCAAATCGCGGGCGAGTGACAACGCCGCTTGCCTAACCTAACCCATTCTGTCCGCCCACTCGGACGATTTGTCGGCCCGAAGGAGCAGCCAATTGAGATCGTAATACGTTCCGCACAACAGGACGAGGGCGAGCCACATTTTCAAGACGGCCCGTTTTTACCGCTCACGCACTCATCCAGGAGCCCGGCCCGGGCTAACAAGTCCGGTTGTCACTCGCGCCGCCGAAGTCTAGTTCACTAAAGAAGCGGATGAATTTCCCTTAATGCCGCCTTTTGCCGCCTCGTTCTCTTCGCAACTTCCATCGAACCAGACAGATATGGCGGAAGCGTGTGGGAGTCGAACCCACGTTCGACTTCGGAAGCTCACAACGGCATTTTTGCGATTTGCGGACGCCCTCACGGTGTAGCCCCTGCTACTGAAGTAGGGGCTGAAAGCGTTGGGGCCTATGGGCCTCTGTAACTTGAAAGTCGTTTACCCCACTTCCCTCGCTTTCCCGCACACCCATTGCGAGGGGCCAGATTTAAGCTGAGTCGGTAAGCCAAGGCCCAGGCAGTAACATGTTTAGAAAAGCCTTGGAATTGCGAACGTTTTGATCTTCGAAAAACGTTATAGAACTCGTTGCTCGGGATCGGCCCAGCGCATCTCGTCGAAGCAATCCACCGAAATATGAGGCAGCGGAGCCATATCCTTGTATCGAGAGCTTCTCAAATTCTTCCGACGCTTTTTCAAGAAACGCACTGGCATCTTCACGCCGTCCCTCTCCCGCAGCGAGACCAGCTCGAAGTACGAGTGCCATTGGACTACCCCAGGAAAAGCGGATCCCTTGGAGCCGCTCCGCGTACTGTTCGATCTCAGTTCGCACAGCACTGGTCCTGTGCAAACTCCAGTACGCAAGGGCGACACGACCACGAAGAAAAAGCGACATCGCGATCATAACCGGCCATCTCATGAAGAGTGACTTTGAAAATCGCGGCCATGCCCCGAGCAAATACTTACGCGCAGTCTCGAAATCTCCCTTATATAAGTATGTGTCAGCGAAAATAAAGAGAGCTCCCCAATGTTGTAGGTGGATACCAGAAGGAGTCCAGCGCTCAAGTGCTCTCGTTGCCTCTGTTAAACATTCATGAGGTCTGTCTTCTGCCAGATAATAATAATGCGCATATCCGAGCAAAAGCAGACTGATCTCCAGATGGGCGTCGCTGCGAGCCGCTCCCTCTCGAAGCAATATGGGGAGCAAGTCACGGGCTCGCCGGACTCTGCCCGCCCAAGAACTGAAATACATAAGAAATACATATGTAACGGCGATTTCCCAAGCTGTTCCAGTGCACTGTTCACGGAGAAACGGAAGTGACTCATCAGCATCATTTAGGCCACACTGGATGTTCCCAAGGAGGTAATCGATGTAGATGCGAAATATGTGCATACACGCGATAACGTTCGGGTTTCCTCCACGATTGGCCATCTTCAAAGCCTCCTCATATAAAGCTCGGTCGGTTTTTCCCCATATGCCTTTCATTGCTGGAGTGAGGGTCGACTCGATGCCCAGGGCGATTGCTAAGTGATCTCGGTCGCAAACGCGGAGACCATAATCGATGTGCCGAATTTGAAAGTATCCTGCGAGCACGGGATCTATTAGGCTCATCACAATCCCGCCAGTACGCAGCAGTTCAAGTCGCTCAATAGCCACCCTGGGAGAAGGCTTCTTTGCGGGGGACGGAATCCCCCGAAGTAGGCGAAGCTTTGTCCGCAGGTGCGTAAGAATCATTTCGCAGTGCATTTGAATGGGTCTTTTCGGTATTGATATCCCTACGGTCTTGAGCAGCGCATTGAGAAGGCGGACCGATTCGTCGAAGTAGCCGCTTCTCATGAGCTGATCGGCAGCTAACCTTTTCAGTTCGAAGGTCTCCTCGGCTTCAGAATATTGTGCTGCTTGCAAATATGCATTTCCAGCGTCTCGACCGCGCCCCGCTTTACTCAAACTATCGGCCAGCTTGCGGTAGAGTCCATACTTCTCTGTATTGGTCAAAGCAAGGTGAACAGCCGCAGTGTAGAAATAAGCCGCTTGGTCAAACGCGAGCTTCTCCTCAGCCTGTCCTGCCGCCAGTAGCGCATATTTATGCGCCGCCGCAGTATCTCCAGCTTCATTGTAGTGAACAAAAAGAATACTCGGCTCAGCATCTCGCTCATTCGCCAATTGGTTCGCGAGTTGGAGGTGTCTAGACTTTCGGGTCTCCGCATCGAGCATGCCGATCACTACAGTTCGTACTTGATCGTGATATGGCTCTAGCATACGTGCCGCATCGGATCCGGAGATTCGAATTAAATTCGAGCGAACCAATTCTAATAACGCCTCCGGCCCACCATCGGATTGTGTCGAAGCCGCAGAAAATAGTGATGGTAATCTAATCGGTTCAGTTGATATCGAAACGAGTTCGAGCAGTTCACGGGCCAGCAACGAGCTTTTCTGAATGGCCCATTCCAAGACTGATGACAAGTGAAGTTTGTCGTTTTGTTTCTCATCAGCGACCGGCTTCTTGGTAGCGAACTGGGAGAGCTGCAGGATAAAGAGCGGATGCCCCTGTGTTTCGATAGCCACTTGGTTCTTTTCGTCAGGGTCTAGACCTTCGCTAACGACAAGGTCTATTAAGGCACGGCTCTCGACATCGTTCAGTGGCTCGACAGCGATCTTTCGCCAATTGCGCGTGACTGCGTTGTTCAATCTTCGGCTCAGGTACTCGAGTGTGGGATTAGATTGAATCTCCTCGGAGCGGTAACTTAGGATTAGCATTAGGCGGGGCGGTGAAGGAGGTGCGCACAGCTCTGCCAAAAATGTGCTGGTGTCGCGACTAGCCCAATGTAAATCGTCAATCCAAACTACCACGGTGTACTCGTCAGCTAATCGTGCGAAGAGGTCCTTGAGAGAAGCGAAGGCGCACTGCCGTAATTCCTGTTTATCAGCAATTTCAATGGGCCGTGAATGCGTCTGAGCTATTTGTTTCACACGGGTCAGAACGGGGAATATTCGCGGCAAAAGAAAGGCGTCTCTCGGCAGAACTTTCTTAACACTATGTTCTGGTAACTTCTTCAAAAGCTCGCTTAGCTCATCGATTAAGGGATCAACCCCTTTATAGGGGATAGATTCAGATTCGTAGCACGATCCAGAGAGAACTTTTACGGATTTGTCGTGAGTCACCAATTGTGCCAAAAAATGTCGAATCAACGTGGATTTGCCAATTCCTGAGCGCCCTTCGATAAGCGCAATCTGTAATCTTCCTTCCTTTGTTCGCTCGAACGCATCCCGAAGGGACATTAAATATTCTTGTCTACCGACAAAGAATTCATTGCTTGTTCCCGGAAGGCGATGCTCTGGTTCAAGGCCATCTTCTGTATAGCCGAGCGTTTGCGGCTTCTGGACGGCCAATGCCGCTTGCACAGACTCGCCCGAGGGGCGTCTAGCTGGGTCAGGGTCCAACAGTTCCCGGCATAACTCGTTTAGGTCTTTGGGAACAGCTGGCTGAAGTTCTCGCGGTTCTCGGATGTCCAGAGTCGAATCAGGACGCTTACCCGTTAGTGCCTCGAATAACATCACTCCAAGAGAAAACCAATCGCTCGCGCGTGTTAAAGGTCCTCCGATCGCCTGTTCCGGTGACATATAGCCTGGAGTTCCAACGATGCTGCGAGCATTGTCTCCAGTAAACTTTTGCAGATGCGTGATTAATCCAAAATCGAGCACAACTAATCGGTCGTTATGCGTTACTAGAACATTTGTTGGTTTCAGGTCCCTGTGCAAACAATCCTTGATATCATGCAGAAACCGTAAAGTTGAGACTAGCTGGGTAAGCGATGATCTGAGTTTGTCTTCGTCGTAGCTTTTTTCTGATCGAACATAATGGAGAAAATCCCGGCCCCTGATTAACTCCATCGTGAAAAACCAAGCATCGTTTACTTCAAAGAGCTTAAACAATCGAAGCAAATGCGAATCTCGGATATCCTGCAAGAATCGGAATTCTTGTTTGAACCGATATAGAGAATCCGGTGTGTACCCTCGCAGAAATTTCAGAGCAACACTACCTCGATACTCAGAGTCGTATGCTTCATAGACGGTTCCAAACCCACCGGAGCCAAGCAGAGCACGAATAGCAAACCGATCGGTACCGTGAAAGGAGCGCGCACCCGGATGTACTCGATCATCGAATTGTTGATTTAGAATCAGCTTTAGTGCCATGCTGTCGCGGTCATAGGCTGATATCTGTTGGTCAACGAGGTTACGTAGATCCTGATTACCGCAACATGCTCGCGTCAGAAACAGCATTCTTTCTTCGGAAGGCTGTTCTAACGCCCTGTTGAAAATTTCGTTTGCTTGCAATAAGAGGTTTTCGCTTGCTGACAAATGATTACCTCAAGAGTGGCTGTCCTAAGAACCGATAGTAAAGTTTGGAGATCATACCAGGAAACATTTCGAAAATTCCAAGCCCGGTGAGTGCTTGTATGGACGAAGCGAAAGAAGATCGTTCTGCAGACATCGAACAAGCGTCGGCGACGCTTTTGGCGGACCTCAGAGCCCGCTCTCAATCTGATCGGGAGGTATTTGTATCGTTACAGAGCGAGCTACGCCGAGTTGCTCGATCAAAATTGCGCTTTGAGCGTCCTGATCATACTCTTCGATCAGGTGCCCTCGTAAATGAATTGTTCATGAAGGTCTTTAGCTCGAAGCAGAGAATGGATTTCTCCAAAGATCGGTCCACGCTCTTGCGGCTTTTGTCTTATGCCATGGGGCAGGTTTTAAATGATCATGCTGATAAGCACAATGCGCAAATTCGAGGGGGCGCAGCACGGAAGCGAGTACCACTGGACGAGAATCAAGCCAAGGAACTCTTCGATGGTAGGTCCTGGGTTGAGCTTGACTCCGACCTTCTGGTACGACCTGAACAATCAGAAGAAATTCTTGGTGTACGGGAAGCTTTGAAAATTCTCCGGCGCGCCTCAGTTCGACAAGCACTCGTACTCGAACTGCAATACTACGCTGGCCTTACCCAGGAAGAGATCGCTTCAGCGCTCGGTGTCTCAGTGGAGACCATTAAGCTCGATACCCGCAAAGCAAAAGCGTTCCTCAAAGTCCATCTGACTGAAGTTCAAAAAAGTAACTGAACCCACCACGATGAGGAGTTCGGTACGATACTAAGAATCGTTCTACTTGCGCTATGTCTCATTTCTCTGAGTAGCTATGTTCTCGCTATAGCATGCGTTTTTGACAGAGCTGATGGATTCCAACTCAAGATGCACTTATTAAGTGTTGCAGGCGTGATTTGCGCAGGGCTCCAGGTCTACGAACTTGCTACGGCCAGCCTGAGAAAGAGCTCGGCGTATTTCGGAGCCGCGCTGTATGTTTGCGGCCTAGTCCTTTTCTTTTGGTCGCTCACAACGATCCGCGGCCGTGCGTTTCCAGTCGCATACTCCCGAGTTTTGCCGAAGAAGATTGTGACAAGTGGCCCGTATGCGTGGGTACGCCATCCCTTTTATCTTGCTTATTCAATGACATGGATGGCTGGTCTAGTTACCACACTGAAAGTGATGCTCATCCCTACCGTGATCGTGATGCTCGCTTTCTATATCGATGCCGTCCGGTGTGAAGAAAAGCTGCTTTTCGCCGGGCATTTACGTGATGAGTATGTTGCGTATAAAGCGAGAATCGGCATAATCGGACCCAAAATTGGTTCCTGATACTCGCTTCCTACGTGCCCTTCCTTCCCTCGCCCGTACACCTCCGGCATACGCTTACCGCATGTATGTGTGTCAGGAAAAAGTGGCGACGAGACGCCACTGTGGAGGAGATAAGAAAATGAAGTTCGAACGGAACCGCAAGAATTGGAAAAGTCTACTATTAATGGCAGGTGTTGCTCTGCTGCTCGCAATGGGGGTGGTACCTAGCCAGGCTCATGCGCAAGATGCGGCAGCAAGGGTGTACGGTAACCTTGACTGGTCCGTTCGAGTCCACGGCTTTAACGAGGGCGCTGTTTGCGGCCTTCAAGCCTTGCTAGGGATTCCGGGTCTGTCATTGCCTGTGCCGCTCCCCGAGGAAATCCTGGGTAACATCTGGGACCGTACTGACATGATGGGTGCCGCCGTTCTGGCATATCGGCTGGGTTACCGGGATCAGGCTGTGGAGGCAGCCATGTGCTCTCAGATTCACAACGCCACAGAGTATCCATTCTTGTTGAACCATCCCGACATCGTTGAGACATGGCTCAGCAGCCAGTAACAAGCCTTTAAGACGAGGGGCCGATTTATGAACGAGTCGGCCTCATTTGGTCCCTTGGCTTGCACACCCCGCGCCATCCGCTCATATCGTCTTCCGGGCTGATGTGAATACGAGCATCAGCCTGGAAGTATTCTTGCTAGGTTTCTAGCAGCGAAATCGTACCCTGCTGACTCTAGATCCCCATTATCCCCTCCAGCGAAAGGCAGCCTCAGTTCGTGACTGGCAAACGAGTACGGCTCGCAATCCGTGAACGGTTGTTCGAGTTGTTCGCGCCCCCTGGAGATCGCTGAGACCAGCTACCACCTTCCGAATGATGCACGTCATGCGGCGTTCGGGTCCCGGAGAGCTCCATGCGAACGCATTAAATACACGAAATTGCACTCCATCTTTAGTCTTAATCTCCCTAATTACCGCATATAGCACTGTCGGGGAAAAACCACAAAATAAGGATAAAATCAATGAACATCAAACAGAACAGCACGAATCGCAAAGGTATCGCCGTTGCATTGGCCGTTCTGCTGATCATCTCTGCAGCAATGGTCAGCCCGGCTCACGCGCAATGGGGCAAGCCCAACTGGCAGAGTGATATCGACTGGGCCATCGGCGATACGGGAGCTCCTGATTGCCCGTGGCTTTATGCGCCGGTGCCGGACTGTCTCGCGGGAGGCATTTTTTCGGGCAACACCGGTGGCAACCGCTCCTGCGTGATCAACCACGCTCGGCAGCTGGCAGCCCAGGGTCTGGACTGGGCCGCGTTTGGACTGGTTCTTATCACGCAGTGCCATAATCCACCGGAGCAGCAAAACGTCGCCTTCGCTGGCCCGTTCGCTGTCGCGAATTACCTCCGCTACGGCCACTAAACTGTAGCTCTTCCCTCTAAGGCCGAGAGAGCAATCTCTCGGCCTTTTTTTTGTGTGCCAAGCATGTTTGACAGCTCGGAGGTGAAAGTCCTCTACCCAGTCTGATGGAGATGAAGGGTTAGCGAAGCGCAAGGGTGAAATAACACTCGCCGCGAGGCGGGGCCTGAAAGAAGCGCTGAGCAAAGACGCGAGCCGATGAACAAGAACCGGATACGAGGCCTACGGTGGCGGGCGAGCGAGCAAATGATTGCGAAGCCCATATCCATCAAGCTCACTGGTGGTAAATCCGGCGGTTGTGCGTCGAAGGCGGTCGAACTTACCTTGGGAGATCTGCGGCATGTCACGGAAACGTGACTGAGGATGAAGCGATTCATCCTGACCGGGTCGCAGAAGTCAGCAGAGGGCAAAGTAGGTCATGCAGTCGGCAAGGATATTGAGGCACTCCAAAGCCGAAAGGCGGAGCAACAGATAGGCCAAGCCGGGAACGATGATCGAAGGCCCGAACGGTTCCCCGCAAGGGGAATAAAGGGAAGGGCAAGTAAGCGGCGCGACTCATGAGCGGATAGCGGCCCGAAAAGCCAGTCCGAACAAGGGGATCTGGCCTTTCCGGTGGAAGTAGGAGTGATGCTCCGAAGCCCGCCGCGAAAGGGACCGAAACGCTGGTAGCGAAGTGCAAGTCTGAAAGCCTGGCTATTCACACCTAGCTCAACCCGGCGAACCGCCGTATGCGGACCCGCATGTACGGTGGTGAGGGAGGGGAGGACAGGCGACTGTCCCCCCTATCCCGATGGTACGCCACGCATGATCGTCAGCTAACGGGTGAAGTCCCGTTCCAACCTGATGGAGGTGAAGGATAGCGAAAGCGCGAGGGCGTCACCGCGAGGTGGGGGTCTGAAGGAAGCGTGGAGCAAAGATACAGGCCGATGTACAAGAACCGGATCAGAGGCTTACGGCGTCGGACGAGTCGGCCAATGACGACAAAGTCCGTATCCATCGACAAAGTCCGTATCCATCAGGGACGCTGGTGGTAAATCCGGCGGGCCGTGTATCGAAAGCAGCCGAACTTATCGTGGGAGATCTGCGGCACGTCTGGGATTCGTGACTGAGAGTGAAGCAATTCACTCTGATCCTGCCGCAGAAGTCAGAAGCGGGGCCTTCCTCACTTCTGAGTACTACCAAACGAGGAGAGCTTTCCCCGGCTCGCAGGAAACTCACTTTATGCGTTCGCGGCTCCAGCGATTTTTAGCCTTCACCTCGTTAATTACCGCCGCCCTTAGCGCCAGCCGTTACACCTCCGGTATGCATTTACCGCATATGTATGTGTCAGGGAAAAAGTGGCGACGAGGCGCGTCACTGAGGAGAAATAAGACAATGAACTTCGAACGGAACCGCAAGAATCGGAAAGGTCTACTACTGATGGCAGGTATTGCTGTGCTGCTCGCACTGGGAGCCGTACCGGCCCCGGCTCAGGCGCAAGAAGACGTAACAAGGGTGTTTGCTAACCTTAACTGGTCCGCTGGAGACCACGGCTATAACGAGGGTGCTCTTTGCGGCATCCAGGCTCTGCAAGGGATTGCCGGTGTACAATTGCCGTCTATCCCCTTCGAAGAAGCACTCCTGGGAAACATCTGGGACCGTACTAACATGATGGGTGCCGCGATTCTGGCATATTGGCTGGGTTACGTGGACCAGGCTGTGGAGGCAGCTACGTGCTCTCAGATTCACAACGAGTCAGAATATTCATTCTTGTTGATGCATCCCAACATCGTTGCGATGTGGCTGAGCAGCCGGTAGCAGCCGTTAAGGTAAGGGGCCGATTTGTGAACGAATCGGCCCCGCGATTTGTCCCTCGCTTGCACACCGCCGCGCCTTTTGCCATATCGAGACGTGTCGTTGGTCGGAAACGCAGTGGTAAGGAGCAATTGAATCATAACTTCTACTTCGGTGAGTCGCGCTCACTCAATTCCTGGAGCACTGTTTGGAGTAGACCTCGCTTACGCCAGCGTCGATTCCCCGGCTAGGCTGACGATGTTGCTTCTTGCAGAAATTGATGCTGACTAAGCATGGTTGCGGGAGGCCAGGTTTCGCCCGATTCAAAGGCGGGATGTCTGAGCTCTCTACTCGGCTTGCCGCGTTCCAGTCGCCAAGCCTCGATTTGCCCTAACAGGGTAAACGCGGATTTCCTCCGGCCAGGGTCCCTCAGCGCCATCTCGAAAAGCCTTTGTCTCAAGTCATTCGCAGGCCGCGGCACTAGCGTATAAACGTTGCTAGAGTCTCCGTACGGACGCTTCTCCAGGCAGAAATCTTCGATCGCTCGCCAAAGGTCATAGTCAATGGCGGGATTGGAATCATCGTGCATGAGCTCGAGCCCTTTAAGCAGAGCTTCTTCGGTGCGCAGCCGCGCGATGACTTTCGACAGCAATCGGCGCCTTGTGGGAGGCAACCCAGTATCACACAACTCGAAAATCCGTCGTTTGAGCGCAGGCCTTGATTCGGCGAACTCCGCGATACGTGTCGCCATGATATCGTTCTCGTAACTATCGTCAAAGTTTACTTCCGACTCGAAAACATGAACATCCGGGTCTACAAAGCTTATCAGGATTTCTTCTGCCGCCGCCCCTCCCAATTCGGGCCCAACCGTCGAACCGCCCTGGAACTGCAAGCGCCTTCAACACGAGGGCCGCAGAATTCTGCGCATCTAGTTCGGCCAGCACCGTGGCCACAGACTTGAACCAGTAGCCTATTGTTATCGTGCCCGCTTGTAGACCTTCCAAGGTTACGTTGACACGCTCCCTTATGGCGGCAGCGTAGCGGCTCTTGCGAGCTTCGTCGAATCCGCTTTGTACTTGCCCGCCGCGGGCATGCCAAACACGACCGTAATCGATCGAGACCCGCGGAAACTGTCGTTCTGGAGCCTCTGTTCTCGCGAGTGTGGCGAGGGCGATGGCGCACTCTCGTTCATATTCCTGTTCGGATAGCAGATTCAGGAGGACCTCGGCCGCCCGTTCGGGATCTAGCACCATAACGGCACGCACATACCAATTTGCGTAGCTGATCATCCCGACGTCGGTCATTTGGTTTCGCTCGCCCCTTATACGCGCTTCACGCACGGTTCTGAACCGTCGAAGATCGGCTCGGATTAGCTCCTGCAGGTCATCGATATCTTCGGGTTCGCCCACCCGCGCCAGTGCGGTCGCCAGGTGCGACTTCAATGCTCCGGAGAAATCCTCCTGAGCGAGAGCAAACGGCACTGCTCTTTTCAAGTATCCCCGCAACGTTCGTTGAAGATCAGCCTCCAGTTCGTTCCTGAGGTCTGGGCCTTCGGAGCCGAATTGCCCTAAGGCCTCGACGAGCACTGAAAGGTCCGTTGAATCGAAATCTCGCCCAAACCGTTCCGCGATCCCGGCAATGGAGACGTTGGGCGGAATATTTCGAAAAACAGTCTCTAATTGCCTCAGGATAGCGTGCTGCGGGAGGCCGTAGACACTCCCGGCGGCCAAGATTTGTTTTTTGACTGCGCACATACCTCCGAAAGCTCTTGCCGCAAACGATGGGTCAGGATTTAGCGTCAGTAGGGTAATAGTAGCGGACAATTCAGGGTGTTGGAGTTCTCTACTGGTCGCCGTGGTGAATAACTCTTCTCTTAGAGGAGCTGGAACTCGGGTGATGAGCTTCGCCCAAGTATCACCCCGTATGACGCCCCGAGCCATTCGCGTTGCAATCCACCCACTAACCCAGTCCGGGTCGTTCGCTCCAATTACGTTTAGGAGATCGGTTATGAGGATGCTATCAGGAAAGCCCAGATTAGCCGGTTGCCATTTATCTAGTTCGGATTTTAGCTTTTCCGTTACTGCAGGGTCGCGTAATCGGAACGCCTCGAGCAGGAGCCGAAGTCGTCGAACGGTGTCCTCACTACGCTCGACGAGCCTCGTGTACGCCTCTGTTGCGCGCGTCCGTAGGCGGGCAGGGATCAAGTTCGTAGGTAACTTTTGGAGGACCATTTCGAAGTCGTCGTCATTCAACGAGGACAGAATCCGCGCCGCTTCTGTCTCGGGGCCAACATGGCACAGCATCTCTATGGCTTCTGCTCTTACCACCGAACTAGGGTCGGTCTGTGCGAACTCTTGAATTAAGCGTGGGCGCCAACGGCTGAGCGTAACTTCATGAAGAAACTCGACGCGACTTTGGTCTGTCCACCGGCTGACAATATTTCTCCAATCCGGGCCCAGGATAAATGGATCAAATTCTCGCCCCGCCCTGTACGTAGCCAGCCGGACCTGCTGATCGTCGTTGAGGAGCAGCGGCATCAATATATCGTTGAAGTCCTGAGAGCCCGTTGCAAGCATTCCTGTCAGCGCGCAATGCTTATGATTCTGATCGGGAATTTGGAACCAAGCTCTTAATCGTTCACTTACAGCCGTTTTGACTTCGTTCCACACTACCGGCCCAGAGAGCTTGGAAAGTTCCGCCGCAAAAACCGGGTCCACGTCGAGCGCCATAGTAATCAGGAGTTTCCCCATGCTGATTCCGTCAGCGCGCGTTCGCTCCTCCGCTGCGGTTCGTTCGATGTGTTCGGCGATCATCCGCAACGGCTCGTCCCACACGGGCTCGTTGACATATGTCTCAACAAAAAAGTTGCACCGACTTGGGTCTCGCACGCACTCAGCCAATGCTTCACGCAACACTACGGCTCCAAAAAATTCCTGAAACTGCTGATGCGCAAACCGATAGGACGTGGCGGGATAGTCCCTCTTTTCTAAGATGTGGTGAGCACATAGCACATTCAAGATGGAAGCCGGTTCCGGAATCGTACTGATCTGTCCGCCCGCACGCAGATGCTCACTCGTTGAGTTGATAGCAGCCCTAGCTTCCGATTCCAGGATCGTGACCTCAGACCTCTTCCCCATTTCGAGTGCCAAGGGTCCTAGATAATCGCGTGCGTTGCCCGACAGCGGCGGGGTCCGGAGGGCACTCTGATGCTCGTCCTTCTCTTCCATCAGACGGATTGATGCATCGAGGACGCCTACTTTTGTTATGGGTATCGGTTGGCCTGCCTGGAAAATTGAGGTTACTTCCGAAAGGATTAAAGGTATTCGGGTCAATTCGTCCAGGGCATGATTTTCCTCTATTGATGAGCGCAAGTCGTTGGCGCGCCCAGCTGAATGTTCGATGTATTCATCCCGCTGGTCGCGCGTAAGAGGGAGAATTTCGAATCGAAAAGCGCCGGGAAGAGGTGGCGAAATGTAGTGGTTTCGCGTTGCGACAATTATTCCCGAGGACGGGAATTCTCTCTCCAATTTCCGCAACATTACACCTGATCGGGACGCCTGATCTTCGGCGATCTCATTCCAGCCGTTAAGCAAGAAGCACACATTCGCGCTCTGTGAAAGCCTTGCGATGCCATCAGCATGGATATTACGAGAGCGAAATGGCGGTGCCTGCGATATAAATTCCAGGACATCATGCCCGGACGTGACCCATTCAGGCAGATCAATTAGAAAGGGTAGGTGCCCGGCATCAAAGGTTTGGCGCGCCAGTTGGACTAAAGTCGTGGTCTTACCGCGGCCGGCAGGGGCCTCAAGTGTAATCCGCCTACGTTCCGTCAGAAAAACGCGAATGTCGCTCAAGGATACGAGGTCCACACCCGTGCTTTCCTTCATCCTGGCCATTCGAAGTGCGATCTGCCGCCTCGTCGCGAATTGGCGCTGCTCAACCGAAACAATAGTCTCGGTAATCGCATGCCTCGTCCGATCAGCGAGTTCTCGTATGTCCGGTTCGATTTGGACGTTAATGCCGAGGTGGCTGGCGCAAAGAGACGCATTTGAGGGAAGAGATAAGGACGTAATCAGATCTTCTCGGGATATGACGATTAGAGTCCGGCGAAATTCCTGGCGAATCTTATCGGCCCAGCTATCGGCCCTTTTTCTTGTCACGGTCGCAGGCGTGCTGAAAATTACGGTCTTTAAAAAAGGGAAATGCTT
>Ga0206997_10087_pt1 | contig 26696 bp, 23 predicted proteins | sample Alteio_BWMinCont_3_FD_153478 | JGI IMG/M metagenome (GOLD analysis project Ga0206997, IMG submission 153478) | Enriched cells from forest soil in Barre Woods Harvard Forest LTER site, Petersham, Massachusetts, United States -... | ecosystem: Environmental > Terrestrial > Soil > Temperate forest >...
CATTGTTGGCGGAAATGGGTCCGATCACGAAGCGTAAAGTGACTTCCGAGGAAGAGCGCGATATAGCTTACGGGCGGCGAATTGCGCATGCTTTGGCCAGCCTGGATTTGGGGCAGAGTGTGGCGATTGCGGATCGCGCCTGTGTGGCGCTGGAGGCGATGGAGGGCACTGATGCGATGTTGCGGCGTGCGGCCAGCCTGGTGGAAGGCAAGAGACTTTCTGTAGTGAAGGCTTCGGCGCGTCGCCGGCATTTGCTGTTCGATGTGCCCGCTATCGGGCCGAATACTATCGACGTGATGATTGAGACGAATTCGACGGCGCTGGCTGTGGATGCCGGGCGGACGCTGCTGCTGGATCGGGATGAATTGGTGGCAAAGGCGAATGCTGCGAAGATTGCAATCGTAGGAATGGAGACGCTGGGATGACGCGCATCGCTGTTATTGGAGCCGGGGCATTTGGACGGAATCACGTTCGAGTGGTTGCGGAGAATTCACGGGCGCAGTTGACGCATGTTGTCGATACGAACGTGAAGCGGGCAGGGGACCAGGCTGCGCTTTATTCCGCGGCAGGGGCGGCTTCCATCGATGAGATTATTGGCCAGGTGGATGCGGCGATTATTGCGGCGCCTACTTCGGCGCATGCTGAGATCGGGTGCCGGCTGCTTGAGGCCGGTATAGACGTGTTGGTGGAAAAGCCGATCGCGGTAACTCTGGCGGAGGCGGATCGTCTGGTGGAAACTGCCGCGCGGCACGGCCGGATATTGCAGGTGGGGCATCTGGAGCGCTTCAATCCAGCGATTTTGGAACTGGAACGGCTGGCCACGCTGCCGCTGTTTTTCGAGATCCACCGCATGAGCGTTTTTACGCTGCGGAGCCTGGATGTGGATGTGGTGCTGGATCTGATGATCCACGATCTGGATATTGTGCTGGCTTTGGCGCGCGCTGAACTCTCCGAGATTCGCGCGGCAGGTATTTCGATTCTTTCGCCTAAGGTTGATATCGCTAACGTCCGGCTGGAATTCACGGATGGATGCGTGGCTAATCTCACGGCCAGCCGGGTATCTACCGAGAAGATCCGCAAGCTGCGCGTATTTCAGCCGGGGCAATATATTTCACTCGACTACGCGAAGCAATCCGCGGCTGTCTGTACCGTGGGCGGCGATGCGGGTCTGGCGTTTGATCAACTTTCCATAAAGACAGGTGAGCCGTTGAAACTGCAACTGGATGCGTTTCTGGATGCAGTGGAAACGCGCAATCCGCCGAAACTCAACGGCACTGTGGCGCGTAGGACGCTAGAGGTGGCTCTCGCCGTGCTTGATAGAATTGAGCAGCATGCGGGCGTGGTTGGTAAGACACTGGCAGCCCATACGCAAGCGACAGGATGGAAACCATAGAGCCGCCCGGTTCCGCCATTAGAAGTACGGAACACGAACCTAACTTCCTGTTGGTCCGCGATAACAGCGGCGATTGGCCACGGTGGAAACGAGCCGCGGTCGGGTCGGCTATTTTTCATGTGATCGCGATCACGATGCTGTTTGTGATCAAGGGTGGCAGTTATGAGCCGCCGCCGCCGGAACGAGATTTCATTCCGCACGTTGTTCCGCTGTATGTGCCGAAAGAGTTGACACAGAAAGCTCCGAACAAGGGGCCGGTAGCTAAGTTACTGTTATCCGCACCGTCGGCTCCGACTCCGAAATTGACAGAGCCTGCGCCCAAAATGGCGAAGGCAGAAGCGCCGAAACCGCCTGCTCCCACGCCAGCGCCGGTGCAGCCGCCACCCCCGTCTCCGCCGGTTCCTCAGCCTGCGCCGAATCCGGGCGAGACTGCGAAGAATCAACCGCCGGCCGCGTCGCTGCCGCCTGTTTCGTTGCCCAAGCCGGATGCGCCAAAAATGATCGTGGAGGATTCTTTGCAGTTGCATCCTCCGGCACCGAAAGCCGGAGGGCGTGTTCTTACGCCGGTGGATCCCATCCAGGAAGCGGTGAAATCGCTGTCGAACAACGGGAGTTCAGCGAATAATCGAGTAGGGGAGTCGTCGGATCTTGCGATTGGTGGCGGCCTTCATCTCGCGCCATCGGCGGCACGCGTTTCCAATTTTCAGCTGAAGAGCGATCCCATGGGGGTAGATTTCCAGCCTTATCTTCAGCAGGTGCTGACCGCAGTGAAATTGAACTGGGCGGCGGTGTTTCCTACGGCAGCAAAGTTAGGTCAGCGCGGAGTGGTCACCCTGGAGTTTGCGGTTTCGCCGGATGGCAAGGTGACGAAGATCGTTTTCGACGGGCAGTCGGGCGCGAAGGCGCTGGATAACGCTTCGGTTGCGGCGATCAGCGCGTCCAATCCTTTGCCGCCGCTGCCGAAGGATTTCAAGGGCGACCGGATCGTGCTGCAAATGTCGTTCATGTACAACATTCCGCGATAGGCTCGTAGATTTACTCCGAGGTGCGGAATTTGCCGGAGGTCATTTTGCCGGTCCAGAAGTTTTGACCGCGTACTGCCATAGTGCTGGCTTTGATCGCCGAGTCGACTGCGGCCTGATTTACTTCCAGGGAAACATTCACGGAATAATGCAGATGGATGATCGCGTTGAGAGAGCGCTGCTTCCCCTCGGCTAAGTTCATGAAGATCTTGCTCATGTCGATGCTGACTTCCTGAATTGTGCCTGGAGCCAGCCGAATACCGAGTCGACTCATGGTTCCGGCAACGCCTCCCGGGCCGGCATTCTGGAGTTTGAATTCCTCGCCGTCGGGTGAAGTAGCAGTGAACTGCAGGAAGTAAACAGGGCCGATTCCCAGGATGTGCCCGATCAGCACGGTTTGTTCGGTTGGGCCCACGTTTTCAAAGAGAACTTTGATGGCGGGATCTGGGGAGGTGGATGAGGTTGTGATACCTATCCGGACGTCGTGTTGCGGGTAGCCCCAGGCGACGGTCTCCTCGGCGAAACCGGGCGAGGCCCCGAGGGTTCCGGCGAGGATTCCGCCGATTGCTGCGAGCGCCAGCCAGGAAACTTTCATTACTTTGTGTGCCTCTGGCAACATTGTCGCTCTTATTGGCGTCTATTGTGTGATGAAGCGCCTCTGTCTACTCGCGTTGGCGCTTCCGCTATGGGCGCAGACGCCAGTTCCCACTATCAATCCTGATGGCGTCGTTCGCGGGGATACGACAAGGGCGGGTATTCTGTCGCCGGGAATCGTGATTTCGATCTGGGGTCACGGTTATGGTCCTCATGCCGGCTGCAAGGGTCCGGCAACCGAAGTTTGCGGAGTGCAGGTGCTGCTTGATGGGACGCCGATCGAGGTCCAATACACAAACGATGTACTGGTCAACGCGCGCATGCCGGATGGTGCTGCGCCGAAGCAGGTATCGCAACTGGTTGTCGTTTCCGGGGGCCAGCGGAGTGCTCCGATGGATGTGCATCGGCTTCCGGAAACTGCCGTCATCGCGCTGGACGGGGTTGCCCGCGTCGAGGGGCCGGTTTGGATTCATGTGGAATTGCCACGCTCGCTGGGAGTGTCTTATCCATCGATGTCGCGAATTTGGGATTTCGCGTGTGATGGGTTCGAAGTTCGAAAAGATGGGAAGTTACTGGTGCCAATTGCGCATCCTCTTCTCGGGATGGTTTACAGCGGGCCTATGTGTCCGGGATCTGCTTTTGTTGGGGACGCGAACGCGCACAGCCGGTTGCCGCTGCATCTGCAATACAGCTTTGAGGTGCCTGGTACGTATGAAGTGCGGTTGTCGCATTATGGCGATTTCGGGAGACGGCCGGAAGACATTCGGGTGCAATCCGCGTGGACTCCGATTACGGTACTGCCGGCGGTGGCGCGGACGATAGGGGCTCATCCACAGGAACCAACCGCCGTCATGCGCGACTTTCTGCCGGACTTGTTGGGGCGGCGCAATGATGAAGCTTTTCAGGTACTGACGGAGTATCTTTATCACGCAAGTCCACGGGTGCGTGCGTATGCGGCGGATGCGCTTTATTTCTGGCCGGATTCGGTTGCGGTGCCGCGCCTGCTCGAGACTTTGCGGGCGAACGGGCCGGCGCCTACGGTGATGCAGCGACTTAGTTCGCATGCTTCGGAGATAGGGCTGGCGTCACTGGATTATTTCTATTCCGACGATCCCGTGCTCTTTCAGGGCGCGATCGCCGCGGCGCGGGTGGTAGTAGCCGCTGACGATACTATCGATCCGAAGGTCCGATCGCAGATGGAGGATCGCCTGACCGGCGTTGCGGCCGCCCATCTGTGGCGCGGCGACGCGCAAGCCGCGATTGACGTGATATCGCTGCTGGGGCAAATTCATACGCAACGGGCTCATAATGTGCTGTGGGAACTTGCCGATCAACGTCAAACGGGCATGGAACAGGCGCTGATTGCCATTGCCTGGCATAAGGATCCGAAGGATCTTCCACGAATGGCGGCTTATCTGATTGCGGAACCTGCAGTCGGTCAGTCGGAATCAGCGCTGACCGGCGTACCGTATTCGATGCGGAATTCGCTGGGCGATGCGGCGTTGCCGTGGTTGCGGAACGTGCTGGAAAAGGGCCAAGTGGCAAGTGTGCGAGTTCACTGTGCACAGGAGTTGATGCGGGCGAATGATCCGGCTGGCTTCGCGTTTTCGGCCGATGCTTTTGAGCACGATCGCGCGTGGAAGAGCCAGATCAGGAGTATGGTGAACGATCAGTTTCCGGAGACCAGGAACATATCGGAGGATGAGTTGACGAAATTTCTGAGCGAACGGGCGCGGTAAGTCAGTTGTCAGTGGGGACTTTGTCTGCGTGGTCGATTACTATCACGTCGAGGGTGGCTTTAGTTTTTTGTAATTTCAGCCCGAGTTGCTGTTCCAGAGCGGTTGCAAGAGTGGGGCCTTCCATGTCGTCTGGATTAGGCGGCTGGCCGGGAAATCTCACTATCAGGTGGAATTTCAACGTGACGTCGAAGTCTCCAGTGAGGCCAGTTTTATCGATGATATGGGTCTTGCCTGGGGTGCCGAATGTTCCGTCTTCCATCGCCAGAAAATTCTCGAAGAGATTTGCCATTTCCGTGACAGACGTCTTGCTGAAGCGGGTGCAATTTACACCGGGGCCGAAGGTCCCGCTGCCGGATTGCACTCCAGGCCGGGTGACCGGGCAGCCTTCTTTATCCTGCACCATGCTTGCCGGGGTTCCTTGCGGGGGATGATCGGGTTCTGTATCGTTCGGGTCTTTGGCGGCCGCAGGTGTCAGCTTCGGACCACCTTTGGCGATAGTTAATTCATAAACCGAGAACTCTTTCAATTCATGATGGAGCGTCAGTTTAAATCGCTCTGCCAGGAGGTCCTGCAGCATGACTTGAAATTGGGCTGGGGTTGTCTCAACTGGCAGTTTGGCGATAATCGTGTATTTTTCAGAATCCATCCAGCCTGGACCTGAGATCTGATCTGCTTCCACGCCATACGCCTTCATCAGGAGCCGTTTGAGATCGATATTCTCAAACGAGATTCGACCAGGATCTGGCGTGCCCGGACCGCCACGAGTCGATATTCTGCCCCCAGTCCCCGGTTTGACAGAAGCGACCTCGAATTCCGGTTTGGTTTGTGAATGGGCAAAACCAGCCGCTGCGATTAGTACCATCGAAATCTGTAGCGATTTCATTGCATCTATCTTAATGGATCTTGGCGATTTGTGGGCGCCCCTCCGATCCCGTAAGGCCAAGGCCTAATGAACAGTGAGGATTTCGAGTTCGGCGTCGCCCGGACGGGGCGGCATTGGCGTAATTTTAGTACTATATATATCGTATGTCGTGTTATCCTGCATTAGAGGAGAATCAGATCGCTATGGCTGGCAGCAAGTCCCTATTCGGATCAATCTGGTTTTTTACGTTTTCCCTTGCTTCTTCTGCACAGCAACCCCCGGCGACCACCTTCGAGGTTGCGTCAGTGAGGCTCTCTCCTCCCGAATCGCTTGGCATGAATGCAAGCATAGTGACTGACAACTCGCGGGTCGACTATATAGGAATCCCCCTCAGCTCCGTGCTCAGGCAGGCATTTCGCCTTGAAGAAGTGGATCAACTGGTCGGGCCCGGCTGGCTTGCCGATGTAAACATCGACATTCATGCGACGTTGCCTTCCGGATCATCCAAAGACAAGGTGCCGGCAATGCTGCAAGCTCTCCTGATGGAGCGATTTGGGCTGAAGTCTCACCATGAACAAAGACTAACGCCAGTCTACAGCCTGAAAACAATCAATGGCGCAGCATTGCTGATACCTACGAACGACGACGGCCCGCCTGATTTCTCAGGCAGAGGAGGCAAGTACATTTGCCACAGATTTACCCTGGGCGACCTTGCGAGGACGTTAAACGCGATGAGACTGCGCCCAATGGGGGCATTTCGAGACCTAAATAGAAACGTAGTGAATGCGACGGGCCTTGAGGGGAAATATGACTTCACCCTGAACCTGGGCACCAGCCAGAGTCCTGGATCGGCCCCGGATTCCCCGGATGATACCAGAACCCTTGCCCAGGCCCTCAAGGACATAGGGTTGCTGTTGGAGCCTGATAGGGTACAGACGGACTATGTCGTCATCGATCAGATGCTGAAAACCCCCACTCAGAATTAGACATTATGCACTCTTCGCCATCGGGTTGCTGTTTGAGAGCTCAGGTAAGTCAAATGTCGCGACGTTTCCACGCGCCTTCGTGTGGGTGCGGCATGCTCTGCAATCAGAGGGGGCGATGTTGTCGATTCCATTGCCGCCAGCTACACCGCGCCACGATGTCAAGGGTATTTACGGACGTGCTCGTAGATCAAGCATGGCCGGGTCCACCAGATGGTTCAGAATGCGCCCGGTAGTGTTAGGGTAAAAGTATGGATAAACGACTCGCAAAACGCCACAAACGCCAGGTGGCCCGCGCCCGGGCTAACGTGAAGACGTCTGAGCCGGATCTCCGCACGCCGGAGCAGATTGAAGCCGATCGCGAAGCCAGTCGCGCGGGTGGGAGTCTGGAGGGGAATGCGAAAATGGCAATGCCTTCGCGCCCGTTGCGGCATAATCCGTCTATCGCTCAGGGCAGTGCGGCGAAGACAGCGACATAGTCTGAAAGTGGGGAAAAGGCGCAGGCCGAAGGCCTACTTTACAATTCCCCTGCCGGTTTCGATTACGATTTGCCGCAGTTGGTCCGGGGTCGTGTCAGCGCTCACCGGCTGCCCGACGCGTACCGTGATCGAGGGGCGAAACCAAATATCCCAGGACTTGAGCATGCCCCCGCCCTTGCGGCTGAGCGGATGTCCCCACATGCCTTCGATGTGAACCGGGATGATGGGGCAATCGATACCGCGGATGACGCGTTCATAGCCGCGCTCAAACGGCCCGATCTCGCCATCGCGCGTGATCTGGCCCTCCGGAAAGATGCCGACCAGCTTGCCATTCTGCAATTCCTCGTGCGCGGTCTTGAGGGCACGGATGGTTGCCTTGGGTGACCCGATGTCGATGGGGATCGCTTTCAGTAAATCGAAAATGGGCCTCGCGCCACGGATCTCATAGATCGGTTTCCACATCAGGAATCGGACGAATCTGTGAGTCGCATAGCCCGCCAGCACGGCATCTGCATAAGAAACGTGATTTGAAACCAACAGCGCAGCGCCCGTTTTAGGGATGTTCTCGCTGCCCGTCACTTTAATCCGGAACATCAGGTTGGCCAGACCGGCAAGGACGAAACGCATGACAAAAGCAGGCATTACGCGGGTCACAATTACTGCACCTGCCAACATTGCGATGCCGAGTGCGCCGAAGATCATGCGCGGGTTCCAATGCAGAATGTCGTGCATCACGTCCAGGAGCACGTAAGCCACCATCATGGCGACGCCGTTCATCAGGTTATTGGTCGCGATCATGCGCCCTTTTTCGTCAGCGGCTGGTTCCTCCTGCAGATAGGCATTGAGGGGAACGGCCATAAATCCGCCGCCGAATCCGATTACCGCCAAAGTAGTCAGGGCGACTCCATAGTTGGTTGTGCCGGCCAGCACGATCGCAAAGACACCCATAATGAGCGAGCCTGCGGGGACCAGACCGAGTTCGATGTGGCTACCTGAAATCCTGCCCGCCATCAAGCTGCCCAGGCCGATTCCTATTGCCAGCGCGGTGAACAGGAAGCCGGCACGGGTTTCGGCCACGTGCAGGACTTCCCTCGCTTCGAGCACGAGTGCCAATTGAAACAGAGCGCCGACAAACCAAAACCAGGATATTCCGAGCAACGTAAGCGCCAGGGGGCGGCGACTCCGCAGATCGCCTATGCCCGCGGCGATTTCACCGAAAGGATTCAAGTTGAAATTACCAAGCCTCCCCGCTGCGGGAACTTTGGGGATGTGAAGGCACAACAACGTTCCGAGGACCGCGATCCCTAACATCACGAGGCCCAAAATCAGCGGCGTGGTCTCCCAGCGTTCGAAGAGGGCGGACCCAAAGCTGGTCCCGATGACGATTGCTACAAACGTGGTCAACTCCAGCAAACCATTGGCTCGGGAAATCTGTGTTTCACCGACGGCTTCGGGAAGAATTCCGTATTTTGCGGGGCTGAAGAATGTCGCTTGTGTGGCCAGCAGGAAGAGGACCACAAGCAGCATGTTCATGCTTCCGGCCATGAGCGCCGCGATGCCCATGAGCATGGTGACGATTTCCAGAGACTTGGTGATCTGGAGCATACGGGTTTTCGAATAGCGGTCGGCGAGTTGGCCGGCGTAGCCCGAAAACAAGATGAACGGGAGGATAAAGACCGCACCGGAGAGCGCGAGATAGCGGCCACTTGTGGCGCTATCCACCGCGAGCCGGACTGCGGTGAACGACACGATCATTTTGTAAACATTGTCGTTGAAGGCGCCGAGGAATTGCGCCCAAAGAAAGCCTTCGAAGCGGCTATCGGCAAGCAGGGATCCGTATCCGGCGGAGTGATGGACGGACCGGTTGCGCTCGGCGGGATTCATTTTGTTATGACTATCATCGCGCAGGATTTCGGGGGGCCAGCCGGGGTCAGGTTGAATTGAGTTACGGTTGCTTCGGTCGTACGTAGCGTTCGACCATGGCCGCGGATATTTCGATGCTGGTCGGCCAATGCCCGCGCCTTTGCCCGGAGTGGGTTTGATAGTCCTGCAATCGTGATGGATTAGGTTGAACGACAACCCCGTCTCTCAGGAAAAGCAAGCCAAGGTTATCCGTGGGCATCTGCAAGACAAAAGCTTCGGCCCGGTCGAGTGCGGCATGCAGTTTTCCCGTTACGACTTCGGGATCGAGAGGCTCCGTGCTGAGAAGCTCACGCCATTCGGCGAGTGGGTAACGCGAGTTGCGGCGAATCTCAGCTATCAATCCTTCAGGAGTGAAGCCGGGAGCCTTATCGACAGCGGCCCATATAACCGCTCCAAGCGGCAAGATGGTTTCTTCGATTGTTACGACATCTACCAGATCACGAACCTCCCTACGCCCTCCAGCGGCCATTACCTTGTTCATCGCGAGGTCCGCAGGGTGAAGAATATAGCCAAATGTCTCGTCCCGCATTGTAGGGAAAAATCGGAAATCGCTGTCTGCCACCCATTCCAGGCGGGTTTCTTCTCCCTTCTTTGTTACGACTGCCGAATGCATGGCGGGCTGTTGCCGCAACCACCGCACCTTATACCCCGCCTCTTCCAACGTCCGGGAATCGCTGGTCGAGGCCGCGGAAACTCGTTCTTCGCGGTCAGGGAAGACATCGATATCGCCGGAAAAGCGCGGCGCGTCGCGGTTGAGCGGCGTGGCGCCAGCCACATAGCTTTCAGGGTCGCGGTGCGATGCCAAAAGGCCGAGTACATCTTGTTGAATCTTAGTGAGTGGCACCGCAGGCCTGTTCGATCTGTTCCGCTAAACGCCGGGCCTCGCGGTCACCTTCGATGCGTAGCGCACGTGCTATGACCAAGGCGTCCTCCTTGGTCGGCTCATCCAGCATCCGTTTATTCCATAGAGCATGGGCTGTGTATTCCGCAAACGCGCGGTGATACAGAATCGCAAATTCAGGCACCCCGGTTTGTTCGCTGTTTGGCATCGATGCTGCTCTGTTTTAAGGGTACCCCAAAGCGTGTCCGGGAACACCAGTTACACTGATTTCTGTACCCCTTTCCTGAAACTCAAGCCATGTCTGGACCTCAGCCGCTCAACCGCACTCCCCTCAATGACGTCCATCGCGAATGTTGCGCCCGCATGGTCGATTTCGGCGGGTGGGACATGCCCGTCCAGTACTCCGGCATTGTCGATGAACACAACGCCGTCCGTACCGCCGTTGGCCTCTTCGATGTGAGCCACATGGGCGAGATAGAGATCCGTGGTCCGGAAGCTCTGAAGCTGGTGGATTACGTCTCGACCAACGCAGCCTCACGGCTTGCCATTGGCCAGGCGCATTACTCGGGGCTGCTCTACGAACACGGCGGTTTCGTTGACGACATTCTGGTCCATAAGGTTGCGGACGATTCCTGGTTCCTCTGCGTGAACGCGTCCAATCAGGATAAAGACTACGAACATATCTGTACGCACAACAAGTTCGATTGCGAAGTGGATTTCGCCAGTCCGCGCTTTGCGCAGCTTGCTATTCAAGGGCCGAAGGCAGTGGAAGTCGCGACAAAACTGACCACCGCTGATCTCGCGGCCGTCCGCTACTACTGGTTTGTCGACGGCGAGTTTGCGGGGGTGCCGGCGCGAATGGCTCGCACGGGCTACACCGGCGAAGACGGCTTTGAAGTTTACGTCGCACCGGAACACGCGGTTTCGGTCTGGAAGGCAATCATGGAAGCGGGCGCGCCATCCGGTATCAAACCATGCGGACTCGGCGCGCGGAACACGCTACGGCTCGAAGCGGCCATGTCGCTTTACGGACACGAGATTGGCGCGTCGATAACTCCGTTCGATGCCGGACTAGGCTGGATCGTCAAAATGGACAAGGGCGACTTTGTGGGTCGCGATGCCCTGGCCAAACAACGTGAAAAAGGCCTTACCCGCGCGTTGGCTGGTTTTGAAATGCGCGGCCGCGGGATCGCCAGGGATGGCTATGAAGTTGTCATTGACGGGGCTCCGGCGGGATGGGTCACCAGTGGTTCCCCGGCACCCACGCTGAACAAGAATATTGGACTCTGCCTGCTGCCTCGCGACCGCGCGAAGGTGGGTGAGAAAATCGGGATTCTGATCCGCAACCAGACGGTGGAAGCCGAGATTGTGCCAACGCCGTTCTATAAGAGGTCAAAATGAACTATCCGGAAAATTATCGTTATACGAAAGAGCACGAATGGGTCTCACTCGCTGATGGCATAGCGACCGTCGGGATTACGTTTCACGCGCAGGAGGAACTGGGTGACATCGTTTACGTAGATCTTCCAAAGCCTGGCACGAGCGTGGAGAAGAGCAAGACCTTCGGCTCGGTGGAATCCGTCAAGGCCGTGTCTGATATTTACGCCCCGGTTTCAGGCGAAGTCACGGAGGCCAACGAGGTTCTGGCTACTCAGCCCGAAAAGCTGAACGCAGACCCGCACGGGACGGCATGGCTGATTCGCGTGCGTGTTTCCCATGCCGAAGAGTTTTCGCAACTTATGGCTGCCTCGGAATATCAAACATATGTGGGGGCGGAAAGCTAAGTTTGCGATATCTTCCGAAGTCAGACAGCGAACGGCAGGAAATGCTCGCGGCCTGCGGGCTTGAATCGGCCGAAGAGTTATTCAATCAGATACCGGCATCGACGCGGATTGACCACGCGCTGAAGATTGCGCCAGGGCTCTCCGAATACGAGATTGCGGATACGTTTCGCGAACTGGCCTCGAGAAACGCCGTAGGCTATGCGAGCTTTCTTGGCGCGGGCGTCTACAATCACTATCGGCCCGTCGTGGTGGATACGGTGGTTTCGCGCGGCGAGTTTCTGACTTCCTACACGCCGTACCAATCCGAAATATCCCAGGGCACACTGGTTACGATTTTCGAATTCCAGACCATGATCTGCCAGTTGACTGGCATGGACGTAGCGAATGCGTCTATGTATGACGGTTCTACCGCTCTGCCTGAGGCTGCCATGATGGCGGTGCGTGTCACAAAACGGTCACGGATTCTGGTGGCGCGATCGGTTCATCCGGAATATCGCGACGTGCTGCGGACCTACGCGAAGAATCAGGGCTTACCGGTTGAGGAATTCGGTTATGACGATAAAACGGGGCAGATCGATTTCAACGATCTTGATGCCAAACTGAATGGCGAATCCGCCTGCGTCATTATCCAGTCGCCCAATTTTTTTGGAATTGTGGAAGATACCAATGCTGCAGCTGAACGCGCCCACGCGCATGGTGCATTGCTGGTCTATACGTTTACAGAGGCAGTTTCGCTGGGCATTCTGGCACCGCCCCACGCAGCTGACATTGTGGCCGGCGAATTACAGTCCTTCGCGATCTCCCCCAGCTATGGCGGGCCTTTTGCCGGAATCATCGCTTCGAAAGAAAAGTACATCCGGCAGTTGCCCGGCCGGTTGGTTGGCGAGACAAAAGACACTAATGGCAACCGCGCGTTCTGTCTGACGCTTGCCACGCGCGAACAACATATCCGCCGAGAGAAGGCCACTTCAAACATTTGCACGAATCAGGCTCTTATCGCGCTGATGGCAACTGTTTTTATGGAGCTCTACGGCAAGCAGGGCTTGCGCGAGCTTGCCACGCAGAATCTGGCGAAGGCGCGGTACCTGGCCTCGAAGGTGAAACCCCGTTTTACCGGCCCGGCTTTCAATGAGTTCGTTGCAGCGATTCCGCAGCCCGAAGATGTGAACCGCCGTCTCCTGGATCGCAAGATCATTGGCGGTCTGCCATTGGCAAAATATTATCCGGAACTGGCAAACACGGTGCTTCTCTGCGCAACAGAAATGACGAAGCGTGCCGATATGGACACGCTCGCGGAGGTCTTTCAGGCATGATCCCGACCAAGGTACGGAGTCACCTCACTCAGAACGAAGGCCTGATCTTTGAACGGAGTTCGCCGGGTAAAACTGGCTATCAGCTTCCGCCGCTCGACGTGCCGGAAGTGGATCCTGTCACCGCTCTGGGCGCTGCAAACGTCCGCTCCACGATCGAAGACTTCCCCGAAGTCAGCGAAGTGGAAGTCATTCGCCACTTCACCCGCCTCTCCACCTGGAACTACGCCATCGATCTCGGCATGTACCCGCTGGGTTCATGCACCATGAAGTACAATCCACGCATTAACGAAGCCGTCGCTCGTATCGAGGGCCTGGCGTGGTCGCATCCTTACCAGCCTGAATCGCTGTCACAGGGTGTGATGGAAGTGACGGCCCGTCTGGAAGATGCGCTTCTCGAAATCACGGGCCTCGATGCCATTACGCTGCAGCCTGCCGCTGGCGCGCACGGCGAACTGACAGGCATCCTTCTGGTGCGCGCGTTTCTGGAAGCTCAGGGGAACCCGCGCAAGCGCATCCTGACGCCAGATTCCGCTCACGGCACGAATCCGGCAACTGCGGGCATCGCTGGCTACGAAGTACAGAATATTCGCTCGAACGATCAGGGCATGATCGATCTCGAAGAGCTTTCCCGCGCCGTGGATTCCGATGTTGCGGCGCTCATGGTGACCAATCCGAATACGCTCGGCGTCTTCGAAGAGAACATCATGAAGGCCACCGACATCCTTCACTCAAAGGGTGCGATGGTCTATATGGATGGCGCGAATATGAACGCGCTCGTCGGCATCGCAAGGCCCGGCGACTTCGGCATCGATGTGATGCATCTGAATCTGCACAAGACGTTTTCCACGCCCCACGGTGGCGGTGGCCCAGGCAGCGGTCCGGTCGCGGTGAAGAAGCATCTGGAACCGTTCCTGCCGGTTCCGAGACTGAAAAAGGTCAAGGACGCGTTCACCTGGGATTACGATTGTCCGCAATCCATAGGTAAAGTTCGTGCGTTTTACGGCAATTTCGGAGTGCTGGTACGCGCGCTGGCTTATATCTACGCCCATGGCGGTCCGGGCTTGCGCAACGCCACGGTGGATGCCGTGCTCAACGCCAATTACCTGCGGCACAAGCTCCGCCCCTATTTCGATCTTCCTTACGACCGCCCGAACATGCACGAAGTTGTGTTCAGTGACGACAGGCAATCCGCCAAAGGTGTCAGGACTGGTGACATGGCGAAGAGGCTCATTGACTACGGCTTCCATCCGTACACGGTCAGCTTCCCGCTGATCGTTCACGGCGCCTTGATGATTGAGCCAACGGAGACGGAATCGAAGCTGGAACTCGATCAATTCGTGGAAGCGATGATCGCGATTGCGACCGAAGTCGATTCCGAACCTCAAACGGTTCTCAAAGCGCCGCATATGACCCGTACCACCAAGGTCGACGAAGTGACAGCGGCCCGGAAGCCGATTATCCGCTGGCGTCCAGCGTAATATATTTAGTCAGTGGGCGTTGGGATTCAATCCGTCGATGAGTATATTGCCTCGCAGCCAGAGGCTTCGCAGGCCATACTTCGACGAGTGAGGAAAGTCATCCGGGAGGCTATGCCGAATGCCGACGAAGTGATCTCATACAAGATCCCTGCGTACAAACTGCAAGGCAAAGCGATTCTGTATTTCGCGGGCTGGAAGCGGCATTACTCGCTTTACCCTGCATCGAAACGTCTGATCGCTGAGTTCAAAGAACACCTCGCGCCGTTCGAGTTAAATAAGAGCACGCTGCGTTTCGCCTTCACTCAACCGGTTCCGGTAAAGCTGATCGCTCGTATCGCGAAATTCCGTGTTCAGGAAGTTGCCGGGCGTCCGTAAAACGCACACCCGGCCCCGAATCACTTTGTAGTCGTTGCGGGAGTTGCAGGCGGAGTTGCAGGCGGAGTCGCCGGTGTCGGAGCAGGGAGGTCCTTACGCGGCAGCTTGTCGGCCCGCGTGGCAGCGTTGTAGACAAACGCCGCCTCCACGATCGCCATCTGTTCCAGATCAGCCGCCTGTACGCGGTCATAGACATCTGCGTTGGAATGGTGCGTTCGGGTGTCGTAGTCCAGAGGATCCTGCACAAACTGGAAGCCCGGCAATCCAACTGCATCGAACGACAGATGATCGGTGCCTGTCGTATTGCGAATGGTGATGATGCCAGGCGTGAGATCCTTCAGGGTCGCGAACCACTGTTCGAAAACCGGCCGCATCATCTCATTGCCCTGCAGGTAAACGCCACGGATACGACCACTGCCGTTATCGATATTGAAATAGCCCGAAAGATTAGCGTGCTCCACAGTTGGCTTCATTACGGTGGGATCGGCGAAGTGGGCCTTTACGTAAGCGGCTGATCCATACAGACCCTCCTCTTCACCACTCCAAAGCCCCAGGCGCACGGTGCGGTCCATCTTGAGATTCAGGCTCTTCAGGATGCGCATCACTTCCATCGCCACCGCGCTGCCGGCTGCGTTGTCCGTGGCGCCTGTGCCATAGTGCCAGGAATCAAAATGCGCACCGACCATCACGACTTCCTGCGGTTTTGTCGCTCCGGGAATCTCTGCAACCACGTTGAATGATTCTGTGTTCGGCGTAAACTCCGTCTTAATATCGAAGGAGAGTTTTACAGGCACATTATGCTGCAACAACCGCGCGATGCGGGTGTAATTGTCCGCTGTGATTGAAACCTGCGGGAGATTGTGGGTGACATCGCCTGTGCGCGCAGCACCGCCGCCAAACAATAAACCAGCTTCGCCGCGCGCGGTAGCCTGTACAGTCATCAACGCGCCTTCATCGACGAAGAACTTGCGCTGCTTCTCCAGAAACTCGCGGCGTTCAGCAGGTGAGAGAACGGGGGTTGCCGGTGCACCGGTGTTCTTCGCGGGAACTGGAATCAACTCCGTGGCCATGTCGTTGAGCTGATCGGCGGTGTAGCGGCTGGCAGCCGGCGTTACAGGTAATACTAGATCGGGGATGGCCGAGGTCAGAACAATCTTGCCCTTCAGCTTGCCTTTGAACTTATCCATGTCCGCGGCGGTGCTGACAGGTGCCAGGATTGCTTCTCCGGTCAGCGGACCGTTTGTCCCGGCGGTCCACGCCACGGGGACGCCGATGATTGGCATCCAGGCCGGCTCGACCATTGCACCCGAATAGCCCGTTGCCTGCCAGCCCGGAATCGCGCCAGTCGGCAACTCGGAAGTCGACCATTTTTCGAGGGTGACATTACTCAGGCCCCATTCCTTTAATTGGGTAACCGCCCAATCGCCGGCAGCGCGAAACTGCGGTGAATTAGTCAGCCGCGGGCCGTAACGATCGGTGAGATACCAGAGGGTGTCCATCACCTTCGACGGCGGCCCTCCGCGGCCACCGGTACCCAATTCGGCAGTTTTGATGCGGTGAATTACGTTGAGGTCGACATGTTCCGGCTGCTGCGCGACAACGAGGGCGCTCAGCCCCAGGAGCAGAGTTAACGGGGTGAGGATCTTGGCGTTGACAGTCATGGAAAGGAGGATAGCATTCGGGTCATGCGCGCCTCGTCCGCAGACGCCACACGATCATTCCCGCAGCGAATGCAAATAAGGTAATTGTGGATGGCTCAGGCGTTGAGCCTGACAACGAGATATTCGTCATCGCAATATTATCGCCACCGATCTGCAGATACGCGATATCCGATGTGCTTCGGGAAATCCCAACGGTATCGCCGGCAAGAAAATCGACATCGCCGGAACTGCTGCCGTTCAGAAAGCCCGCAATGTCATGTGTTTCGAGCACATTCTTGTTGATGTCCAGCGCCGTGACAGTAGGGTCGTGGGCACCATAACTGCATTCACCAAAATCCGGAGGGCAAACTAATGCATAGTTCATGAATCCCCAAACGGCGGAATAGGTGCCGCCCAGCTTTATCGTCAGAGTCGTTGTCCCGCTGGTGTCTATCAATGCGGGTAGCGAGAACCACTGCCCATTGTCCACAAAACTAAGCCCGCCGGTGTAAGGCAGGCAGGCCGCACCATCCGTGGTGATGCTGAAGCCCGCATCCGTTCCCGTGGTACCTGCCGCACTGCAGTTCGAGATTCCGCCATCGGTGAAACTGATCGAATTAGGTGCCGGTGGAAGGCCGACGATCAGGTCTGCGTGTGCGGATACAGAGAGCAGCAGGCTGGCGAACACCAGTGAGGCTCCGCGTTTTACCGGGGGAGGCGCAAAAAACATGGAAGGTATTCCTTTCGTCTTCGGGCTGGCGGAGAGAGAGCCCTTCGCCAGCCTACTGTTTTGCGATTACCGAAAACTCAGCGTGACCGTATTTGACGGGATACCGTCGACCGCAATCTGCACTTTCACTATGCCCGCTCCGGCGAAGGATGCCGGGATCGGTACGTCGATTTGATCGAGGCCAGGGAAACTGCCCTGCGGTCCCGCATAGATGACTGGCACCGGCGTTCCTCCGATTGTCAGAACAACACCTGCCAGCCCGCTGCGGCCTCGGATACCTGTACCCGCAAGGATCAGATAAACCAGGGAATCGGCGGACAACGGAATTGGTACTCCTATCGCGCCGAAAGGTGTCTCAACTGCTGTAGGTTGAATGGTCTGGTCTTTTGCTTTGCCGATAACAAGAATATTTCCCAGTGCGAGGCCAGCCCCCGTGCCGTCTGCGCTGAACAATCCGGGTGCAATGGCGCCGATCGTAATCGCGAACGAAGCAGACTTGCCGGTAGCGTTGGTGACAACTACCGTGGCCGCTCCGGCCGCTGGTTTCGCAGGCACGACAAGATTAATCTGCCCGAACGATACGAGATAGAGGTTAGCGGTAAAGGTACTCTTTGCTGAGTCCACGATGGTTACGTTTGTGCCGCCCAGGATTTGCGAAGATGTCGCATCGCCTCTTGCACTGGCCCCCGCCAGGTTGTTTCCGAAAATCGTGGCATAGAAGTTCGTCGGCACAACAGCCCCGGCTACAAACGAAGCACCGTTCACTATAGAGGTGATCGCGGGTGCCCCCAGGGCCACAGTGAAGGATTGATCTGTGGTGGCCGGCAGGAATTCAGAGCTGCCAGTTTGTGTAGCCTCTACTGTGACGGCCCCGATGCCGGTAAGAGTCAGCATGTTGCCGCTCAATGTAGCCGGTCCGGAGATTACGCGAAAGGTGACAGGCAGGCCGGACGACGCTGTGGCCTGCAAGGCAAAAGGCGCGTCACTTGCCAGGTGATTCGTAACCGTGAAGCTGATCGTCTGCTCGACTTGAGTCACTGCAGGCGGAGGCACCACGGGAGGGACAATCGGCGCCCCCGGACTAAGCAGAATCGTGATAGTGTTGTCGGTCGAGTTGGTGACAACGACATCTGGTTTTCCGTCTCCGTTAAAATCGGCGGCTACCACCCCGTACGGGCCATTTCCTGTCGAATAATAGGGCTCGGTGTGGACGTTAAACCCGCCATTCCCGTTTCCGAGAACAAGCAACACTGAAGGAAGGTTACCGCCCGACACGACGGCGACATCCAGATTGCCGTCCGAATCAAAATCTCCGGTTGCCGCGGTGACAAGAGAATAGGAAGGAAAGAACTGTTGGTTGTAAGAATCAGTGCCGTTCCCGAAACCCCTGAGAATATTGATCTCATTGATGCCGGAGGCGACAGTCACAAGGTCTGTATAGGTATGGTTGTAGAAGTTGCCGGCGACCATTCCGTAGAGACTGCAGAAGCTCGCGGCCCCTGGATTGCAACCCTGCGCATGGCTGGTCAACGAGAATCCGCCAAGTCCATCTCCGAAGAGGTAGGTCACGTTTCCGTCGGAGCCGTCGGCTACGGCGATATCCAGTTTGCCGTCTGTATTGAAATCCGCGGCCACTATCCCCTGCGGTGACGGTCCGGTTGCGAATGGGCTACCGGCGCTCTGCGTAAAGCCGCCGGCGCCGTTGCCCAACAAGAGCGTGACGGTATTGCTGCCGGAATTCGAAACGGCCAGATCCGGATTCGTGTCGCCATTGAAGTCTCCGGTTGCCGCAAAGTTCGGATTTGCGCCAACGGCATATGGGCTGCCAGGGGCCGCAGTGAAGCCGCCCAGTCCATCGCCAAGGAGGATAGTGACGTTATTGGATTGTTGGTTCATGACCGCCAGATCCATCTTGCCGTCTTTGTTGAAATCCTTAACGACAACTGCCATCGGCGTGCTGCCGGCAGCAAAGGGACTGCCTGTTGATGCGGCAAAGCCACCCGTTCCATTCCCCAACAGAATGGTCACATTGTTATTACCGGAGTTGGCGATGGCGATGTCCTGCTTTCCATCGTTGTTGAAATCCGCAGTAGCAATGCCTTTTGGGCTCGCTCCGACGGCAAACGGACTGGCGGCCGAGGGAGCCAGTGTGACGGCGGCATCCGCGCGGCCTGCAGCCAGGGTGGTCACGAGGACGAGCCCCGCGAAACCGATTGCACTCCACTTCGTACCGATCGGGCGTGCACCGCGGTCTTCCCACAAGGCACACTTCTCCTTATTTCCTGTTGACGTCATGAATGAAAAATCTCCTGGTATGCCGTGTCGCGGCCGGCGAAGAGTGGACTAATTTCGCGCGTTGGAAGACCACGGCGCGCTCTTCGCATCCGTAGGATCTCTTACACATGGAGTGGGGGTATAACGGTCGCGTATTACCGTCTACAGGTAAAAAGCGGGAGACTTTTTGGTTGCGGGTGGAAGCGGGGATCGATTCAGTTTTCAGTCGGAGTCTTTTCGGTATGATCGACAACGAGCATTTCAACAGGGCCCTTTTGAGATTCCAGCTTCAGGCCGATGGCTTCCACCGCCTGAAACATGGGATTGAGAGCAGGCGACAAAGCCGAACCCGCCGAGTTGCCTTCTCCGCTGCCAGTGGCTTGCGGACCCGGCGCGTTCATCGGCTCGTCAAACGCTACCTGATATGAGCCCTTGAGACCTGTCTTGTCGACGATTAGCCGGTCCGACCCCGTCATGAGTAATTGAGCCAGGCGGGACATGGTGAGGTTGGACATTTCAATGTGTTCGCCATTTGGTCCTGGGCTTACGTTCATAACACCTATTCCCGGCATGAATGCGACCCCGCCGTTTTTGGTTTGGCGCATGATAATCCTTCCGATTGGGGTGTTGTTGATCCTGTCACTCTCCTGGGGTTCCGGCGATTGTTCTTCCGCCGTAGCCGGCTTCATACTCTTAAGCCCGTTCTTTCCGATGACAAGCGCGTAAACAGGCAATTCTCTGGTTTCTTTGTGCACTGTCAGGCTGAATCGCTCTTCAAGCAAGGTCCGAAGCATTTGCGGTACTTGTTCTTCGGTTGCCCCGTTCGGTATCTTCGCCAGAATATCGAATTTTTCGATCTTCAGATAATCCGGCCCGGCGATCTGGAACGGCGCGACTTCGTAGGCTCGTACTATGATCTGTGCCAGCGATTGGTATCCCATATCGACGCGTGTCTTGTCGATCGTCACGCCCGTATGCGGCATTTGCCCGGCCTGAATAGTGGCATTCAGGTAATCGGCGGGTACAGGCTTGATCACCGCTACCTCAAATGCAGGTGCAGGCGTCGGCGCTTGGGCGAGGACCGCACAGGCTGTTAGACAGATCATGTTGGCGACGTTGAATCTCATCTGTGCCAATCCTCTCACATTTCGCAACACAACCCGCGAATCAAATATCAAATTTCGGCGGCGAAGGCGCCATTCCCTTTCACCGTGAGACTGGCGCCGCGGATTCGGCTACACTTGATGCTGCATGCCCCCCCGCTCCTGCATCGTGCTCCTGACTGCAGCCGCACTTTTCGGACAAGCCACCATCACACCCAACTCGAAGCAACCATCGCACCAACAAGGTGAGGCTCCGCGCCCGGCGCGTGCCAACATCCGCGTGGATGCCAATCTGGTGCTCATACCGGCGACCGTGCTCGACCCGTTGGGGCGCATGGTGACGGGCCTCGACGCGGATAATTTTCAAATCCTCGAAGACGGCGTTCCGCAAAAAATAACCTCATTTGGCATCGAAGATTCGCCGCTCTCACTCGGCATCGTGCTCGATACCAGCGGCAGTATGGGTGACAAGATAGCGGTTTCGAAGAAGGCCGTGGCGGAATTCTTCAAATCGGCGAATCCCGAAGACGAAGCGTTCCTCGTCGAATTCGCCGACCGGACGGAATTGACTCTTCCATTCACCCACGAGTTGGGAAACATTGAGGATAAGATTCTCTTTTCGCGATCACGCGGCTATACCGCGCTGCTGGATGGGGTCACGCTTGCGATCGCGGAGATGAAGAAGGCAGCCAATGCACGCAAAGCTATCATCCTGCTCTCCGATGGTGGCGAAAATAACAGCCGCTATACCCAGGCCGAGGTCAGAAAGCGCCTGAATGAATCCGACGTTCAGATTTACGCACTCGCGATTGGTGGACAAACGTCATTCTTCCCGGAACGGGGCCTGATGGCTGATCTCGCCAACCTGAGCGGCGGCAGGAGCTATTCCGTGTCGCTGCAGGATCTGACCGATGTGGCGGACAAGATCGGAATTGAGTTGCGCAGCACGTACGTCATGGGTTATGTTCCTGAAAACGCCGCGCGAGACGGTAAATACCGGTCCGTTGTTGTCAGGGTGACTGCCCCCCGAATGCCGAAGCTAAGGGTATCCTGGCGGCGAGGTTACTTCGCTCCGACTCAGTGATGACACTCCAGCCGGGATTGATCGTGTCAAATTGATCGCGTCAAAGCCATTCGAAGTCAACGCCGAATGACAGCAAGGGCTTTGCTGAAGTCCGCGGGCGAGAGAATGAGGAAGCTCTTACCTTTCAGCCGCTGAACACTCTGCTCGATCAGATCCGGCTGATCCGACGGCGCCAGCCGCCACGGTCCCATAGCGCTCAATTTTGCGCTCGACGCAGGTTGACTCGCGTCCCAAACTCCCGGCCCCAACGGCCCGGATTTGGGAATCGTCGGCGGGGGTCCGTATTTCAGATAAAAGAAGCGGAGCGCGGTTTTCGGTCCCGGCATTCCCGGCGGCATAACGTCGAACCGCCCAGGGGGAACGCCCAAAAAGATCACGGTGTCTGCCGGTGATGGCGCATTAATCTCCTGGTTCTCCAGGTCGCGTAGAAGATGCCATCCGCCTGCAGGATCCTGCAACGAGTGGTAATCCAGAGTCCAATGTTGTTTTGCGTTGGCCACCCGCCCCACATCGTTCATGTCTTCCAGGGTGAAGTCGTCTTTCCGAAACAGTTCCTGCTGCTGCTCGGTATCGAACGCCACGACGCGAAAGGCCGCCTCCGGCATGTGCTCCACGATGGAGGCCACCATGCTGAGCATCATTCCCCAGGAGTCGGCGGGCTGCCCAGATCGCAGGATGAGTGGCAGGGATGCGTTCAGCAGTATCGTCACGTGGCGCGACTTTGCCGTCGCCCCCGAGCTTTCGGTGGACCGTGACGAAAGATCGCTCACTGTGCCAGGCGGCATCGCGACTGTTTCGGATCGCTCGCGTAAGGTGAGATGCGCATCGACGGTCCACTCTTCGCGATAAACGCGGCCTAGGTCGTCAATCAGGGCCCATTTGACGCGGTAGCGCCCCGCCCCTGTGTGGAATACGCCGTCGTATTCCGCGATTAAGCCGGTTCCGCTCCGGGGCTGCAGATCAATCGAGTCGAGGAAATAAACCGGCGAACTGGCGCTATTTTCCGGGGTAACTCTGAAGACGACGTACCAGCGATGAGGACCGTCGAGGTAGGGATCGAGCGACGTTTGGAACGTATATCCCGGCTGAAACCGAAAGCCAAAATCGAGGTCCGGCTTAAGCGGGTGAACGCTGCACGGCAACGGCTCATGGTTTTGGCCGTCTTCAAATGCGCTCACCGCCGCCGGAAGCTTATCGAAGGTGGTGAGCTGTTGCGCCAGGGCAGCGGGTTCCCAAATGAGTATCGCGCCCGCACAAAACAACATTGCTGTGAAGCACCGCATGCCGCCTATATTATCGCGAAACAGCAGCATGCGGGTGTAAAGTCGGACTACGCGGCACGCGGTACTCTGGCGGTACATTAACTCCCACGGTTCGAAATGTACCCAAGGTGGGGTTCCCACCCATTACAATCAATTCAATGCGCCGCGCCGCCTTATTGCTTCTGCTGTCAGCCATTTCAGCTTTCAGCGAGGATTTTTCGCTGACTAAGCTGCAGGGCCTCTGGACTGGCACTCTGAATCAGGGCATCCTTAATCTTCGCGTCGCAATCCATTTCGACAAGAACGGTACCGGCAAGCTCGATAGTCTGGATCAGCATGTAACGGGTATCCCGGTCACCGGTGTGCGCGTCCAGGGCTATCGCGTTACCTTCCGCGTTGATTCCGTGGAAGGTGTTTTCAACGGCATTGTCATGGACGACGGTAACCGGCTGGATGGCGACTGGTATCAGGGAACAGCATTGCCATTTGTCTTGACCAGGGACGGCGTAGCACCTAAGATCAAGCGGCCCCAAACACCGCAGCCTCCGTTCCCATACACGGAACAGGATGTGAAATTCTCCAGCTTTGCCCGCAATGTATTCCTTGACGGAACCTTGACCATTCCCAGTGGTTCTGGGCCGTTCCCTGGCGTTGTTCTCATCACGGGTTCAGGCCCGCAGGACCGCGACGAATCCAACCTCGGCCACAAGCCGTTCTGGGTAATTGCCGACTATCTGGCGCGCCGTGGCGTGGTCGTTCTGCGCGCTGATGACCGCGGTACAGGCAAATCTACGGGCAACTTCAATGGCTCCACGACTCGCGACTTTGCCGACGATACAGCTGGCGCAGTCCGTTTTCTGCGTACCCGCGAGTTCGTCGGCCGCATTGGCCTGATCGGGCACAGTGAAGGCGGCCTGATTGCTCCCATAGTTGCAAGCGATCCGGCATTAGGGGCCAGGGACGTTGATTTTCTCGTGCTCCTTGCAGCACCGGGTGTACCTGGCGATCAGGTTATGATGGAGCAGCAAATCCTGGTCAGCCGGGCCATGGGAATCTCCGAAGCGCTGATTCAGAGAAACCGGGAAAGGGAGCAGAAAATCCTGTCAATCGCACGAACCGAAGTTGACCCGGTGCTGGCCAAATCCAAAATGCGGGCCTCAGTTGGCGACTTTGGTGGCGGCGGTCCCCTGAACCTTCTGAATTCGAGGTTCGACGAGGCCAACACTCCCTGGTTTCGGTTTCTGGTGAATTACGATCCAGGCCCCGCGCTGCGTGAATTGAAACAGCCCGTGCTTGCGTTGAACGGGGCTTTGGATGTCCAGGTACCGCCTACCCAGAATCTGCCGGCAATCACTTGGGAACTCGAAGCGGGCGCTAATAAGGATTACGAAATAGTGAAACTGGCGGGCCTGAATCACTTCTTTCAGACGGCTGTCACCGGAGCCCCGTCAGAATACGGTGAGATCGAGGAAACGATTGCCCCCTCGGTTCTGAATCTGATGGCGGAGTGGATTACGCGTCACTCGACAGTTCCCCAAAAGAAGCCTGTCCTGGGCGGAACCGTAGCGGCACGGCAATAAAGCAGATCTCTGAACGGCTTACTGAGCCGCGACCGCGGGGGAGCGTCGCAAACCTGGTCTTTCAGCAGCCTGCTAGCGCTCGATTTCGAGGTCGTTTACAACCCTCTCAATCGTGCTGACCAACCGCTCCACATGTGCTTCTGTATGCGCCGCCGTGCATGAAATCCGCAGCAGATTCTGTGACGCAGCAGGACGGAGAATTGGATTAATGTAAATGCCTTCTTCGAGCAGCGTCTTGCTGAGACGGCACAAATCAGAATCGCTGTTGAAAACGACCGGCACAATTGCCGTTTCACCCTCAAGCAGCGTGAAGCCCCGTGATCGGAGTTCGTCACGCAGCATGCCGGCAATCTTCAGTACATGTCGCCGCCGCTCCGGTTCCGTCTGGATTATACGCAGCGCCACTGCTGCCGCGGCAACCGATGCAGCCGGCAAACTGGCAGAGAAAACAAATGCGCGCGCCGTATGCTTCAGAAAGTCGATTACGGTCTTCTCACCCGCAATAAATCCACCGACCGAAGCCAGCGATTTACTGAACGTACCCATGATCAGGTCTACATCGTCGAGCACGCCGAGATGTTCCGCGGCTCCCGCTCCGGTCTCGCCCAGCACGCCGATGCCGTGAGCTTCATCCACGAATGTCCGCGCGCCGGCCTGCTTCGCCAGGGGAATCAGACCACGCAATGCAGCCACGTCGCCTTCCATGCTGAAGACGCCTTCGGAAACTACCAAAACCCGTTCATCCCACTTGCAGTTTTCAAGGCACCGCTCAAAATGGTCCAGATCGTTGTGTCGGAACCGGACCATGCGCGCGTCGGAACGAAGGGCGCCCTCCACCAGGCTCGCGTGCAGGTTGTGGTCGCAGATCAGCGTATCGCCCTTGTCGGTGAGGGCAGAAAGCGTGGCGTAATTTGCCTGAAAACCCGTCCCGAAAATGATGGCGGAATCCTTACGGACAAACTTCGCCAGTTCCGCTTCCAGTTTCACGTGGATATCGAGCGTGCCATTGAGAAGCCGGGAACCGCTGCAGCCGCTGCCATATCGCATGGCCGCGCTGGCTGCCGCTTCCATAACTTCCGGATGCCGGATGAGATCCAGATAGTCGTTCGATCCGAACATCAGGATCTTGCGGCCCCCCCGATTCACCTCGCCGGGGCCGCAACCTTCCCGGTCCCCGAATGTCTCGAAATACATATAAAGTCCGGCCGCCTGCAGTTGAGCCGGACGCGTGAACGTGCGGCATTTCTCAAAGACGTCGTTGCCGCCGGTGCGCTTGGGCATCCCGTTCTTCGGGATCTCGGCAATACCTGCTGTCGTAAAACGTGCTGAAGATGCGCTCATGCTCTTAGTTCCATTTGATATAGACGGTACGTCTTCGACCGCTTCGCTCCCATCAATTCCAGGGACCGCGTCATTAATACGTTATCTTCCAGTATCCACGACATCTCGCATTCCTGGTCATACCCGAGTTTTCGGGCATTGCGAACCAGCGCCGCATAAAAGCCTGCAGCCACTCCGGACGCCCTGAATTCTTCCACTACTCCGAGCGCAATGACGCGAACGGCGCGGATCTTCCGTTGATAGTACAGTATCTTTAACAACCCCGTCGGAAGCAATCTTCCGTTCGCTGGTTTTAAAGCCACATTCACATCCGGCAACGCCAAGGCAAACCCTATCATACGTCCCGCCGTTTCACCGATCAAAACCATTTCGGGCTTGAGGATCTGTTTCATCTCTTTGCCCATCAAAAAGAACTCTTCTTTGGTCATCGGGACGAAGCCCCAATTCCGGCTCCATGCTGCATTGTATACGTCCCAGATGCGCGAAACTTCGCCCTGAAAGTCCTTCATGTTGACAGGGCGGACCGTCACGTTGTGCCGCTTCATGGCCCGGTCCGATACCCGCCCGATCTTTTCCAGATCCACGCCATCCGCCGTGTTCACAAACGAATAGAGATCCTTGACCTTCTGAAAACCAGCCTGTTCCAGCAACCGGGGGTAGTAACGGGGGTTATAGGTCATCATCACCATGGGGCTCGAATCAAAACCCTCAACCAATAAGCCACATTCGTAGTTGGTGGATGGATTCACTGGCCCGCGAATGAAGTCCGCGCCCTTGGCTTTAACCCAATCCCGGGCCGTTTTCAGAAGGGCCTTGGCTACCTCCACATCGTCTATGGATTCGAAGAAACCAAAGAACCCGGCCTTTTCCTCGTGGAACTTATTGTGATTGCGGTC